>Ga0065721_10003579_pt1 | contig 213403 bp, 189 predicted proteins | sample Mesricmetagenome_FD_59108 | JGI IMG/M metagenome (GOLD analysis project Ga0065721, IMG submission 59108) | Mesophilic microbial community from rice straw/compost enrichment Sample: eDNA_1 v2 (version 2) | ecosystem: Engineered > Solid waste > Grass > Composting > Bioreactor | place: USA... | reverse complement strand
TCTAACGGGGCAGTTTTGCTCGTTGTTCAGTTTTCAAAGAACAATTTTTTCAACAACGCTGCATATCTTATCACGTTATCGAATTCAGTGTCAAGCTTTATTTTTCATCGATTTCAATTTCTATCGATCAATGAAACTAAGCTTTTCGTCCCAACCGCTTGTCTCTCTCGGCCGGAATTAGAATATACCATAGACAAACAATTCATTGCAAGCTTTTTTTTCAAAACTTTTTTCTCTAAGCCTGTAACTGAGTAATTGACAGCCCAATAAGGTAGTCCTTCTTGTTATTCCGCGACATCCCGTACATAAGATAGTAATACCGGAGGTGATCACGATGAAACAAAAACAAGAGTTAAAATCTGCTCTGGAAACGATATTGCATAATAAGCTGCAACGATTGGAACGCCGTCTGGAAGCCGAAATCGTATTGCTTAAAATCATAGAGCGTCTACCGCCAGCCGAATTAAAGGAAAAGATGAAGCAAAAGCACAACGACAATCTGGAAAGATACAAGCAGGAAATTGCGCAAGTGCAAGAACAGTTAAACACCTGTCGCTGATTATCGGCGGCATTCATTTTTAATTCCGTTCAAACCGTCACGATTGTAATCACCAAAACCAGCACACAATAATGCCGTCGGCTTTTCGACTTACTCAGTTGTATTCAGGAGGTGACAACATGGCAAAACAGCAAGGGCATGCGCGCAAAAACACGCAATCCAAAACCTCTGATAAAAAAGGAAACTCTTCCGGAAACAATCATTAAGCTGTCGGACGCAAATAAGCTTTGGAAATTCGACGGTCTTCTGCTAAGAAGACCGTCGTTTTTATATATCACCCAGCCCTTGACACGTATTTTAAAATAAAACCGAAATTCATATATAAGAAAACAAAAAGAAGGACCACAACTTTCTGTAGTCCTTCTTGCTACTTAATAGAGAGGAGTGTATACATACATCCCTCTTATCGATTATCCACCTTTTCAGGGTACATATCATGATTAAACAGCCGCTGCTCTGCCATTTGCTCATATTTGGTCCCCGGCTTGCCATAGTTGCAGTATGGATCTATGGAAATACCGCCGCGCGGCGTGAATTTGCCCCACACTTCGATGTAACGAGGCTGCATCAGCTCAATCAGATCGTTCATAATAATGTTCATGCAGTCCTCATGGAAATCGCCATGATTGCGGAAGCTGAACAGATACAGCTTGAGCGACTTGCTCTCCACCATCTTGATATCGGGAATATACGAAATATAGATCGTCGCAAAATCCGGCTGGCCCGTCATCGGGCATAGGCTTGTAAACTCCGGACAATTGAACTTGACGAAATAATCCCGGTAAGGATGTTTATTATCAAAAGCCTCCAATACGGCAGGCGAATATTCCATCGGGTAGCGTGTACCCTGATTGCCAAGCAGACTAATCCCTTGCAATTCCTCTTCATTTCTTCCTGACATGATTGAATCTCTCCCTTCGTCTTACACGCCGCGCTTGTTACCCCATACAAGGGCATGGAGCTGCGGCAGCACTCTTACATTGGTCATATCTTCGCGTTTCATGACTTGATCAATAAGCCACTCATAACGTTCAATCAGCTTGGCCGCCAGCTTTCCGTTATCTCCCTCAATCAGATCGTCATTGCCCGTCTGCACAAAAAAAGTCACGTCCGGGTAACGATTATGAACCTTGGCGGCATAAGCCAAATCCTGTTCATCAAATACAACAACCTTCAAGCTGAACGGATTAACACCATTTGCGAGCTTCTCAACGATCTCGTCGAGTACTTCCCAATTCGTCGTCATACCGGAGCTAGGCGGCTTCGGCGACAATGTCAGCTCGTCAATAGCGAGAAGCCAATCTTGCCAGCGGCTGCCCTGTGTCTCCACGGCAACACGAACGCCGTCGCGATGAAGAGCGTCCACCAACTCATCCGCATTTTTCAGCAAAGCCGGATTGCCGCCCGACAAGGTCACATGGGAGAAGGTATTTCCCCCAAGCTCCCGGAGCTCGCCTACAATCTCGTCTGCTGTCAGCATCCGGATATCGTCTTTCCCCGTTCCGTCCCAGGTAAACGCGGAATCGCACCACGAGCAGGAATAATCACAGCCTGCCGTACGGACGAACATCGTTTTTTGCCCGATAACCATCCCTTCGCCCTGCACGGTGGGCCCGAATATTTCCATGACCGGAATTCGTTTCTCAGCCATGGCTTGCCGCCTTCTTCGGACGGTAGATACAGTAGCTTGTTGGCGTCTCCCTCAAGAAGACCTGTACGCAGGTCGCCTTATTAGGCGTCTCATCCAGGAAAGCTTGAACGATCTCGCAGATCGTACGGGCGACAACCTCAGTTGTTGGAAAACGATTCGGATCATTGTTATCAAATACGTCTTGATGGTCATTCAAATACGTATGGTCAAAGCGATTATGAATAAGCTTCTTAATCGCCGCAAAATTCACCAGAAATCCGGACGAATCCAGCTCATCGCCGGCAATTGTCACGTTAGCGAAATACGTATGCCCATGCACGCGCGCGCAATGTCCCGCTTCCTCGGAAGGAATGGAATGCGCTGCGGCAAACTGCATATCTTTGTTTAATTCATATTGAAAAGGATGCTGGACGCTTGGATAAATTTGCTGAATCATTCTGCTTGGCCCTCCTCTTTGGAGGCCAAGTAACGGTTCAACCCCTGGCTCCGCAGCTTGCAGGCCGGGCATTCCCCGCAGCCGTCCGCGATCACACCGTTATAGCAGGTTAATGTCTTGGTCCGTACATAATCAAAGGCGCCAAGCTGATCAGCCAGCTTCCATGTCTCGGCTTTATCCAGCCACATCAGTGGCGTCTCAATAACAAACGGATAATCCATGGACAGATTAAGCGTTACATTAAGCGATTTGATAAAAATGTCCCGGCAATCCGGATAACCGCTGAAATCCGTCTCGCATACACCGGTTACAACTGCTCTTGCTCCAATCTGCTTCGCGAGCACCGCTGCAAAGGACAGGAACAATAAATTCCGGCCGTCAACAAATGTATTTGGAAGGCCGCCTTCCTGCTGCTCGATCTCGATATCCGAGCGGGTCAGCGCGTTAGGTGCCAGCTGATTAAGGAGCGACATGTCAAGCACATGATGCCTTACCCCAAGCTCTTCGGCAATCTGCGCGGCGCATTGCAGCTCGAGCGCATGACGCTGCCCGTAGTTGAAGGTGACCGCTTCCACCTCTTCGTAGCGTCCCAGTGCCCAGAACAGACAGGTTGTGCTGTCTTGACCGCCGCTGAATACCACTACCGCTTTTCCTTTTTTCATCTTCCTTCTCCTCCCTTATTGAGGGAGAGACCCTTCGAACAAAACCCTGTACACATGTCTCAAAACGAAAAAAATGGAATCAGAATAGATTCCAGTTCTTAGTTTTTTATAGAGGGAGTTCGCGAACCTCTCCTGAAGCATCCGCTTCAGCATTTATTCGAATGTACTTACGTACTATACCATATCTCTAGTTATCCGGCTATATGCCAATTAATCGAAATCCTTGTGATACCATTCGTCTTCCGGCAAGCCAAGATCTTCACCGGAGAAACGCTGTTCAAGGAAGGGGTCGGCATAATTATGGAAGCCATTTCTTTCCCAGAAGCCCGGGCGGTCTTCCTTCATAAATTCAATCCCTCTGATCCACTTGGCGCTCTTCCAGAAATACAGATGCGGGACAAGCAGCCGCAGCGGCCAGCCATGCTTGGCAGTCAACTGTTCCCCATCGAAGCTATGCGCCAGCAGGATGTTATCATGCAGCAAATCCTCGAGCGGAAGATTCGTCTCATAATCCTGATCGGCATGAATCATCACATACTTAGCTTCCGGGTTCACATTAACCAGCTTCATCAGATCGGAAAAACGAACGCCTTCCCATTCGGTATCCAGCTTTGACCAGCGGGTAACGCAATGAATATCGTTCATCTGCTTAATCTGAGGAAGAGCCATCAGTTGCTCATATGTAAACACCTTTTCCTCTTCCACTTCGCCAAATACACGCAAGGTCCATGTGGACATATCGTACTCCGGCACTTCCCCTTCATGCAGGATCGGGAAGCGGTCCGTCGTTGTTTGTCCCGGTGGTACGCGATGCGCCAGCTCAGGGGCGACATTCGCCTTGAGTGCAGGAGCTTTCTTCAAACGTTCAGCTTTCTTGCTTGTGTTCATGTTGTTCCAAGCCTCCTGAAAAGAATGATCACACAAACAGCTAGAATCAGACAGTTCGTGATGATGCTTACTTCGTAAGCCTAAGCTTATTTACTTCTATTCTACTATAGGATATAAGACAAGACTTGTGTCATTAGGCTATTGACACCATTTTGTAACAATGATAATATTTCCATACAATTCCGAGTGGATTAATCGTATTAATAATTTATTAATATTACTGGAGGTTTTTAATGATGAAATTGCGTACGAAATGGCTCCTGTCCGGATCACTCGCTTTATCCCTTCTTTTCTCAGCCGCTCTGCCTTTGTCCGCAGCAGAAGCTGCAGCAGTACCAACTTCCGCAGTCTTGTCATCTTCTTCTTCATCTATAACAGAATATGAGCTGTTCTTGCAAGAGAAATACGGAATCACTCTCCAAGAAGGCACGGTGACAAAAGGGCAATTTCTCCAGCAGTTAGCTAAAGTGCTGAATCTGCAAGCAGGTGATGACAAACCGGTGTTCACCGATCTCAATGCCGACAGTCCTTATTATTCATCCGCTGCCGCTTTATATGAGCAAGGAATTATTACTTCATTAAAAGTAGATGCGGACCAGCCGCTTCAAGCAACTAGCGCGCTCTATATTGCCGTCAAAGCTGCCGGTCTTGCGGAGCTTGCCCATTCTTATCCGCAAAGCAAAACAATAGATGCGCTGAAGCAAATCGGCTACTCACCGACGGGACTTAGCTTGTCCGCCGCACAAGAGCTGGCGTCAGCTGTACATAGCGGGCTGCTTCCTGCCTCTTTTTATAAAGAAATAAAAGGAAAAGCCGCTTCCTCAGAGCTGGCCGAAGCCCTGCTCGTGCAAATCCTTTCTATTAAAGGAGAGTATAAGCATTATATCGGTTATACTTCCGATGCCGATATCTACGGCAAGCTGGCGGATGCCTACAACACCTCCGATATCATTCAGTCGCCTGAGCTTCAAGCAATTGTAGACTCAGCGTTGAAGCAAAATCTCGTTACCGGCTATAATCTGAAGGATAATCGTTTTGACGCCAATTTCGTCGAATCGTTATCCTTGACATACGGCCATGACAACCTGAAGCATGCGGTTCAACTGATCGGCCTGCTCCGCAGCGAAGGAATCCGTGCCAAAGTGCAGTTCGAGCCTAAAACCTCCGCATTCATTTATTTGAAGGAATGGGGCGAGCCTGTACAAACGGAGAATTATAAGGTCGTTCAAATCGAAAACGGCAATTATATCGCTTATGCCAAAGAATACGATCTGAAATTCGAATTTGCGGATGCTGCGGACAAAACCCGCTTCCAGCCGGTTATTCTGCAATACGCAAAGAAAAACAGCGAGGACCAGACCGGCCTTATCGCCAGTTCCTGGTGGCAGCCACTTTATTATTCCTCCACCAAGCTGGATGATTATATCCAAATCACAAATAACAAAATCACAGGCACCGGCCATTACTACGCGCAATCCTTCTCGTTAAATGAACCCTCTGCCGCTATTGTAGAAGGATTCAAAAAGCTGGGCACCACTCTTAACATTCAATCCTACCCAATCTGGGTGGACAAACCATTCTTTAACTATTTAAATGGAGAATCTTTATAAGCAAATAATTCAAGATTGAGTAAAGAGGCCGTGCAGATTTATAATCTGCACGGCCTCTTTATGCGAAGATATCATCCTTTTGCTTTTTCAGAATTCGCATACTTGGAGCTCCAGTTCCTGCTCTTCGGACTTACTCGGAAACTTATAAATTCTTATGTAATAAAAAAGCCCTGCATGTGCACGAGGCAACATACAAGGCATTATGTAAAAACTTCAAAAATCAATACAATTCAAATAAATAAAAAAGTCTATCTTCCCTAAAAAAAGAATTAAAGCTATATCAGCCAATTCATAGGCATCCTCGAGCTCTATAATAGTATTATAACCTGGATTTTATTATAAGTCTATACTTTTTTGACGATTATCGGTATATTTTTTTCCTGCACTATAAATCACTCGTAAGGAGGCTTATCTCGATGATAACGCTGCAAGGTATCAATAAGTCATTCAAGGTCGCACGGCGGACAGCCGGAATCGGTCAAGCGGTCAAAGCCCTATTTGCCCGTGAACATACCATTGTGGAGGCACTTCACAATATCTCATTCCATATAGCTCCGGGGGAGATCGTAGGATATATCGGACCCAACGGAGCTGGCAAATCAACCACTATTAAAGTCATGAGCGGCATCCTTGTGCCGGACAGCGGAAGCTGCCAGATCCTTGGCTATACACCATGGCAGGACCGTACCTCCTATGTCCAGAATATCGGCGTTGTCTTCGGTCAGCGAACCCAGCTGTGGTGGGATGTCCCCGTTATCGATTCTTTCGGGCTCCTGCGCGATATTTATAAGATCCCCAGCGTTGTCTATCGAGAGAACCTCGCTCTGCTGACCGAATCGCTTGCGCTGGGCGACATTCTTCAGACGCCTGTAAGACAGCTGAGTCTGGGCCAGCGCATGCGGTGCGAGATCGCGGCCTCCCTCCTGCACAACCCGAAGATTCTGTTCCTTGACGAGCCGACGATCGGACTTGATGCGAGCAGCAAAATCGCCGTCCGTCAGTTCATCAAGACAATCAACAAGGAACGGGGGGTCACCGTCATTCTGACCACGCATGATATGAACGATATTGAAGCGCTGGCAGACCGGATACTGATGATCGGTAAAGGAACATTGCTCTACGACGGAACGCTGGCCGATCTGCGCGGCCGGTTCGGATCAAAGCGGATCGTCACCGTTGACTTCCAGGAGCATGCCGAATCTATTGATATCCAAGGAACCAGCCTCCTTTCCTGGACACCGGAACGTGCCGTGTACAGCGTCGATATCGACGACCTCCCTGTCGCCAGCATCATCGCAAAGCTGTCGGAGCAGATTGAGCTTGTTGATATAGGAATCGGGACGACGCCAGTAGAAGAGCTCATCTTGGAGCTTTATAAGGAGCATCAGATATGAACGCCTACCTGTCCGTATGGAAGCTGCGGTTCATAAGCGGTCTGCAATACCGTGCTGCTGCGCTTGCCGGCTTGTCCACTCAGTTATTCTTCGGCTTTATCTTCATCATGGTGTATGTTGCTTTCTACGAGAACAGCACGGCCGAGCCGTCCATGTCGCTTGAGCAGTTGGCAACGTATATATGGCTGCAGCAGATTTTCCTCTCCTTCGTTATGCTCTGGTTCAGAGATAACGAGATTTTCCAGCTCATTACAAGCGGCAATATCGCCTACGAGCTGTGCAGGCCATGCGAGATCTATTCTTTCTGGTATGCCAAGCTGCTCGCACAGAGACTGTCGAGTGCCATTCTTCGCTGCTTCCCGATTCTGCTCATCGCCTTTTTGCTGCCGATTCCGTACAATTTATCTCTGCCTCCTGATGGAAGCACCTTGCTACTGTTCATTCTGACGCTGCTGCTCGGACTGGCGGTTAATGTCACGATCTCAATGTTTATTTATATTTCTGTCTTCTGGACCATGTCCCCTGTCGGATCGACGCTTATTATCGCTGTTACCGGGGAATTTCTAGCCGGGATGATTATTCCGGTCCCTCTGATGCCGGCTTGGCTGCAAAGCATCACTTATGCTCTGCCCTTCCGCTGGACCGCTGATTTTCCGTTTCGCGTCTACTCGGGACAAATCTCGCAAACGGATGCCGTCTGGGGTATCCTCATCCAGCTCGTATGGCTCTCCATCTTGGTCAGCCTCGGTCGTTGGTGCCTGAGACGGGCGCTTCGTCAAGTCGTTGTACAAGGGGGCTAACTAAAATGTATCTGTATTTGAAATATGTATCCATCCTATTCAAATCCCAAGCTCAGTACCGCCTGTCCTTTTGGATGCTGGCCGTAGGGCAGGCACTTACGCCGCTGACCGTATTCGCAGGACTATACTTCATGTTCGCGCAGTTCGGACAGGTAAAAGGCTGGAGTTTCTATGAAGCTGCGCTTTGTTATGCCGTTATCGGCCTTAGCTTTGCGCTCGCCGAGACGTTTGCCCGCGGTTTCGATATGTTCGCCAGTCTGGTTACGAGCGGCGATTTCGATCGTCTGCTCGTCCGCCCGCGCAGCACGGTCCTGCAGGTGCTTGGTTCCCGGTTTGAATTCGCGAGGCTGGGCCGCATGCTGCAAAGCCTGATCATCTTAATCTGGTCGCTCAATAAACTGCCTGTTCCGCTTACGGCATCGAAGCTTTTTACGCTTACATTAATGATCCTGTGCGGCGTACTGATCTTTACCGGAATTTTTATCGCCACGGCCTCGCTGAGTTTTTGGACCATTCAAGGTCTTGAGGTAGCGAACGTCTTCACTGACGGGGGACGCGAGATGGCGAAATACCCATTGTCCATCTATGAGAAATGGGTTACTAACTTCTTCACCTATGTTATTCCGCTTGGCTGCGTTAATTATTTACCTCTGCTCTATGTACTTGGCCGTACGAACGGCGATAACATCCTCTATATGCTGTCGCCGCTGGCCGGGATCATCTTCTTCATCCCCTGTCTGCTGCTATGGAATATCGGCGTCCGCCATTATCGCTCGACAGGCTCATAACGCAAGCAGCCATTAGCCAAATAAAAAGGTCTGCCCACAAGCCAATTGGCTAAGGGACAGACCTTCTTATTATCTATTCTTCCGCTTCGCTCTTCGAATCCAGATTAGCTGACATCCGGATGAAGATATCGGTTGCTTTCTCAATATCATCAAGCCCAAATCCGTCATACAGCTTAAACATGATGCGCTCGCGCATCTCCATCACATGATCCACCAGCTTGCGGCCTTCATCTGTCACGCTTAACATCACGATCCGCCGGTCATACTCGCTCCGTGAACGCTCCACGTAGCCTAGATCAATCAGCCGGTCTGAAATCCCCGTTATTGCACCGCTTGTAATGCGCAGCCATTCTGCCATCGCCGAAGCCTTCTGCGGTCCATGCTGAGCCAGAATAATGACCATCTTGCCTTCCGTCATGCCCAAACCATGGACATTAAACCGATTATATTCCGCATTAATCAATCTGCGCAGCTTACGGAATACATCATCCAACTCTCTTAGTTTATGAAGCTTCTCCTCGTTCAGGTCCATCCATCCACCCTCGCTAATACATTCATATCTATAAATATACCGTTTTTTGAATGCACAGCCAAGCCCAGCCTTAAGAATAAAGCAATTCAAGCGGTTCTTGGCATCTTATCCCCAAAGCCTAGCCAGAAATCGGATGATGTATCGTAATCAGCTTGGTTCCGCCCGGGAAGGTTGCTTCCACTTGAATCTCGCGGATCATCTCCGGAATACCTCCCATCACATCATCGCGCGTTAACACCTTTGTCCCATATTCCATCAATTCCGCTACGGTCTTGCCATCACGGGCGCCCTCCATGATCTCGGAGGTAATAAGCGCTACACTTTCCGGATAGTTCAGCTTTACGCCACGGTTCAACCGTCTTCTCGCCAAATCTGCCGCGATTGTAATGAGGAGCTTTTCCTTCTCGCGTTCTGTTAATTGCATGCTACCACCTCTCCCATAGTGTATTAGTTACATTATAGACAGCCGTCCGTTTGATGTAAACGAAATTGCGTTAGATAACATGACGCATTTGCATTTGATCCAAATCATTTCGCTTATCTTTTTCGTCAAATTTCACTATAACATGACATTGACTTGTCATTAAATGGATATTTTTACCGGATGCATGACAAAAGGATCACCCCATAAGTCATAAAATGACTATGGGGTGATCCTTCCTTATTGTAAAGATTATTTCTTCGCTACATATTTACGGATATCGAAGGCTACCGCTACGACGATAATTGCGCCTTTGATAATCAGCTGCCAATAAGGGCTGATACCGATGTAAGTCAGGCCNTAGTTGATAACCGTGAAGATCAANACGCCGGCGATAACGCCTTTGACGCGGCCTACGCCGCCAGTNGTCGATACACCGCCAACTACGCAGGCAGCAATCGCATCAAGCTCNTACATGTTACCGTAGTTNTTAGTTGCACCGCCTGTACGCGCTGCTTCCAGTACGCCAGCCAAACCATACAAAGCACCGGCAATACCGTAGATCCACATCAAGCATTTCGCTACATTAATACCGGATACATGAGCAGCTTGAATGTTGCCGCCGATTGCATACATGTTTTTGCCAAGAGTCGTTTTATTGAAGACAACCCATACGATAAATGCAACGAAGATGGCGATTAATACGATGTAGGGCAAAGACCAGTCACCGCTGCCGATAGCGCCGGTACCTAAATTACTGAAGTCATTGCGAAGACCGCCGATTGGCTGCGATTGGTTAGGCGGCATGTCGAAGTAAAGCGAGTTGGCGCCGTATACGGCAACCATTGTACCAAGCGTTGCGATGAATGGAGGTACATTAAACTTCGCAACGATAACACCGTTTATCAAACCAACGATCAGACCAACAACAATTGCAATAATTATTGGAAGAAGCATTGGCAGATGCGGCAGATCCGGGAAAAACCGATTTGCATATTCTGCTTTTTGCAGCAAGGATGCGGATACGACAGCCGTAAGGCCTACAACACGGCCGGCCGACAAGTCCGTTCCGGCTGTAATCAGGACAAACGCTGCGCCAAGCGCGATAATAAGACGCGTCGACGATTGAACCAGCATATCCCGGAAGGTTGTAATGGACAGGAAGTTCGTGTCCATGATCGTAATCGCTGCGATCAGAAGAACCAGAACGATCCAGATTGCATTTTGTGAAAATATACTTTTAGCTCTTGAACCTTTTGTAGCTTCCATGAGTGTTAATCCTCCTTCAAATCCTCATCATTAGCCCGTCTGTGCGGCCAGCCTCATAATGCTTTGTTCTGTCGCGTCTTTGCCATCGAGAATACCCGTTGCACGGCCCTCGGACATAACCATAATCCGGTCAGACATACCAATAAGCTCCGGCATTTCAGACGAAATCATAATGATGCTCTTTCCTTGCTTCGCCAGATCAATAATGATCTGATAAATCTCGAATTTAGCGCCGATATCGATACCGCGTGTCGGCTCGTCCAATAGCAGGATGTCCGGATCTGTCAGCAGCCAGCGTGCGAGAAGCACCTTCTGCTGGTTACCGCCTGACAGATTGCGGATCAGCTGATTAACCGAAGGCGTCTTGGTTCTGAACTTCTCGACGCCTTTCTTCGCTTCAACGCGCATCTTCGATTCGTTAAGCAAACCAAGCGGCCCTCTATATAGACCGAGGTTCGCAATCGCCGTATTCTCGGTGATGTTTAGCACAGGGAATATACCGGTTACACGGCGTTCCTCCGTCAGAAGCGCAATCTTATGCTCTTTCGCATCGATCGGGGACTTAACCGTAATTTGCTTGCCGTCTTTGAAGATTGCACCCGACTTCACGGAACGAAGTCCAAACAATGCTTCCATTAATTCTGTACGCTGCGCTCCTACAAGACCGCCTACGCCAAGAATCTCGCCCTTGCGAAGCTCGAAGCTTACGTCTTTGAAGGATTTTGGATTGGTTGAGGTCAAACCCTCTACTTTGAGCATGACATCGCCCGGTACATTGGTGCGCTCAGGGAAACGTTCCGACAGGTCACGGCCAACCATGCGCTGAATGATCATGTCGATCGTCAGCTCTTTCGATTCCCAGGTTCCAATGTATTTACCGTCACGCATGATCGTTACATCATCGGAAATACGCAGAATCTCTTCCATTTTGTGAGAAATATAAATGATGGCTACGCCGCGTGCACGCAGCTTGTTAATAATCGCAAACAATTGTTCAACCTCGTTGCCGGTGAGCGAGGAAGTCGGCTCGTCCATGACAATAATTCTCGAGTTGAACGATACCGCCTTCGCAATTTCAAGCGATTGAATTTTGGACACCGACAATTCGCCGACCAGCTGGTTCGGATCAATGTCCATGTTCAAATCTTCAAACAATCGGGTAGTGTCCTTGTACATCTTTTTATGGTCAATGAACCGAATCGGGCGTACACCCTTCATCGGAAATCTGCCAAGCCAAATGTTCTCCATTACGCTGCGCTGCGGCACCGGATGAAGCTCCTGGTGAATCATGGATACGCCGCTGTTAAGAGCGTCCTTTGAGTTTTTAATATCAGCCTTTTGGCCATTTAAGTAAATCTCACCCGCATCCGGATGATAAATCCCGAACAAGCATTTCATCAGTGTCGATTTGCCTGCACCGTTCTCGCCCATCAGGGCATGAACCGTACCCGGCCGAACTTTAAGCGTTACATCATCAAGTGCTTTAACGCCAGGGAAAGTCTTCGTTATATTGTTCATCTCAAGCAAATAAGGATGCTGCTCTGCCATTAATATAGCCTCCTTTAATCCGGCTCCCATCCAAGAAGCAAGGTACAAAAAAACAGGGGGCGACGGAAGTGCGGTTGTCGCTCCCTGTTTTCGTTTCGTTATTTTTATTTATCAAACCAAACTTATTTTGCGCTTTCCTGCGTTACCTTTTGATAAGGAATCCAAACATATTTGCCGTCGGTAATGTCATAGCCCGTGTTTTCTTTGGTAGGAGCCTCGCCCGCTGCCAGAACCTTCATCAGTTCAACAGTCGCTTTACCTTGGTTGTCAGCATCGTTCAGAACCGTACCAAGCATCGTGCCGTCTTTCAGCGCTTGCATCGCTGGGTCTGTTGCGTCAACGCCTACAACCGGCATTTTCTTGTCGCCCTTGAAGTAGCCTGCCGCTTTCAGAGCTTCAATTGCGCCAAGCGCCATATCATCGTTGTTCGCGATTACGGCTTCAATCTTGTCGCCATGGGAACCAAGGAAGGCCGCCATTTTTTCTTGGCCTTTAACGCGATCCCACATTGCTGTATCTTCAGCCAGCTTTTGAACCTTGATACCTGCATCTTCGATCGCTTGAACAGAGAACTTCGTACGAAGCTCAGCATCCTGGTGACCAGGCTCGCCCTTCAGCATGACGTATTGCAGAACGCCGTCGCCGTTTTTGTCTGCTTCAGGATGCGATTTCCAGTAGTCGGCAATAATTTCGCCTTCCATTGTGCCGGACTCTTCCGCTTTTGCACCCACGAAGAATGCTTTATCCCATTTTGCAAGGTCATCAGCCATTGGCTCGCGGTTAATGAATACAACCGGAATGTCTGCTTTTTGCGCTTTGTCGATAATAACGCCAGCTGCCGTACGGTCAACCGGGTTAATCGCCATTGCTTTTACTTTTTTCGTAATAAACAAGTCAACCTTATCGTTTTGCGTCGGTTGGGAATTTTGGCTGTCTACGATATCTACCTTCACTTTGCCCTCGGCTGCCTTGGTGATCGCATTCCGCACGCCGCTCATAAACGTATCGTCAAATTTGTAAATCGCCACGCCTGTTTTAGGAAGGCTGCCGCCGCCGGAACCGCCGTTATTCGAGTTCGAGCAACCTGCTGCTGTAAGTGCTACTGCTCCCGCAACGAGAGCCACTGTCCATTTTTTCATCTCTGTATTACCCCCCGAGTGAATTAAGTAATGCGAGCTTGCCGTATAGCCTGCTTGCTGCATCCTTATTATGTCGAAATTTGAAATGGATTCGAATCTAATATTCTCATCTTTTTTATTAATATTCTCATCAATTTCCGATTACTGAACGACCGGGAATAGCAGCTTCTGGTTATCCTTCCAGAACATGTTCCTCTTATCGATCAGTTTGCTTTTAATTTCGACCCGGGCTGGGATTTTGTGACCAAGTGCTGCTTCCATCGCGTATTTGATACCGAGGTAACCCATACTAAACGGGTTCTGTACGATAAGCTTCTGCAGTTGATTCTCCTGCAGCATCTCCAGCAGTTCCGGCGAACTGTCAAAGCCGATCAGCTTCACCCGCTCCCCTGCCTGCTCTTTCTTAAGCTCCAGGGCAGCTCCAATTGAGGATTCCGTATTCAATGCTATGATTCCGTCAAGCTGCTGCTTATGCAGCACTTTGCCGACTTCTCCACTGCATTGTTCCCGGTCAACGCCAGAGCATACTATCCGATCGGCAATCTGAATGCCGGGATGCTTGGCTGCTGCATCAACAAATCCTTGCTCTCTAAGCTTCCCGTTAATACCTCCGGCAGTATGGGTCACAATCGCAATTTCTCCTTGTCCACCAAGCTGGCCGGCCAGCTCATCCAGCGCATCTTCTCCCGCTGCATAATTATCCATACCGATATAAGACTTCGTCTTCCCCGAAGTAAGCACGCTGTCGATGGCAATAACGGGAATATGCCGATCTTCGGCAGCTTTGAGAAACGGGGCAAATGCTTCATCATCACTCGCTCCAAGCACAATAGCGTCGGGCTGTGTCAGAAGCGATTGCATCGCTGCCTGCAGCTGCCCCTCCACATCTTCCTCCTCATAGGAAGCAGTAATATACATCGTGATGCCGAATTCTTTGACTGCCGCTTGCGCGCCTAAGGCAACATTTTGCCAGTAGTCACCCTCATGGGACCGTAATATCACTTGAATCGTTATATCTGAAGACTTCTGCTTCCTCTCGAGAAATCCGGGGTTGAAGGCTGATAACAGCAGGACAAGGGCTGTCACGGCAAGCAAAACGCTAATAATCATCCTTTGTCTCCGGTTCATTCTCCCTGATCTCTCCCTTCTGCCTGCTTCAATTCCATCATCGGGAACCGAATGGTAACGGTTGTCCCTTCCTCAAGCTCGCTTTCGAAATGCAGGCCATAGGTTTGACCGTAAAATAACCGGATTCGCTCCTGCACGTTCATCACGCCTACTCCTGAACCTTTTGAACCGGTGATCTGACCCGCCGTTACCTGCTTCAAACGTTCTTCGCTCATGCCAAGACCGTTATCCTGCACTTCAATAACGATATCCTGACCGTCTCGCATCGCCTTCACCTTGATATTCCCCTTATCTACTGAAGGCTCGATGCCATGAACAAGCGCGTTCTCAATCAAAGGCTGAACGATCAGCTTGAGAGTTGCGTAGCTTAAGACATCCTCATCAGCATCAATCGAAAAATCAAACTTATTCTTGAATCTCATCTGCTGAATAACGAGGTAGTTCCGTGCATGCTCAAGCTCATCGGCAATGGTAATGACACTTTTCCCTTTGCCCAGACTAATCCGGAACAGCTTGGACAAGGAAGTGATCATCGTTGTGACTTCTTCGTTCTTGTTCATCCCAACCATCCGGACAACCGAATTGAGCGTATTGTACAAGAAATGGGGGTTAATCTGGGCCTGCAAAGCTTCAAGCTCGTAGGTACGCTTGCTTTCCTGCTCCGTTACGATTTGCCGCATCAGCCTCTTGATCGTCCCGATCATAATATTAAAGCGGTCAGCAAGCTGCCTAACCTCAAGCGGTCCTCCCCCTACAGCTGTCTGCTCAAAATTCCCATGCTCTACATTTTTCATGGAGAGCTCAAGCTGCTTGATTGGCCTCGAAATCCGCCGCGAGACGATACTCGACAGCAGGACAACGATCAAGATTAAAGCAAGAAGAAGCTGAAACATGGATCTGTTCAGCTCCGAAATGGACGTCATGGCTTCATTCTTGTAGGACACGCCTACGACCTTCCAGCCTACATTGCCAATGGTCTGAACACTGATGATTTTGGCAGCATCTGCGGTCTTATCGGCATAACTGCCATACGTATGTTTGAGGGCGAGCTCGACATTCTCCTCTTTAAGGCCCGCGTAGATGAGCTGAAGCTGAGGATGATAAACGATGTTGCCGGCGGATTCATCCAGAATATAGACATATCCTTTCTCGCCAAGGCTTACCCTGTCTGATAATTCATCAATCGTATTAAAGTTCACATCAAGAAGCAGCACGCCTTGAATCGGCTTGCCGTTATGGATAATCGCAATGCTCTTGCTTAAAGAGACCACCCATCTGAACTGTTCCCTGTACAGATTCTGCACATGCGGCAACGAGATAGACAGGTGGCTGGGTGTATCCAGCGCGCTCTGGAACCAGCTTTCGGATGTGACATCCAGCGCCTTCTTCATCGCGACATCCGGCAAATCCATGACAAGCTGTCCTTTGTCATCGAATAAAGCAAGCGAGACGGTATCCGCCCGGGTGGACATCATCGTCTCGAGCTGACCGTGAAGAACCTCCGAATCCACATCGCCGCTTTGCGTGATGATGTGGTACATCATGTTGAACAGATCCGATGTCGCCTGCACGTTATTCTCCAGACTGTAGCTGACCTGATCCACAATCTGCTGCGAGTTACGGAACGCATTCTCTTCCGCAGTTGTGGCAAAGCGGCTGTAGAGCACCGTGCTTACAACAATGATGATAAAAACCGAGAACAACATAAGCGAAACGGACAAAATATATTGAATGCTTCTGCTATTCCCGCGTTTCATTTGGAAGACTCCGTCAAGCCGCTGCGGTATTCCTTGGCCGAAACACCCGCATATTTCTTAAAGCAAAGGCTGAAGTAATTCGGATCGGCAAAACCAACCTTATCCGCAATCTCGAAAGTCTTCAATTCCGTCGTTCGCAAATATTCTTTCGCCGCTTCCATCCGCAGCTGCAGCAAATAAGCACCGTACGTCATCTTGACCTCCTTTTTGAATAAGCTGCTGAAATAACCTGTACTAATATGAAGATGAGAGCAGACCAAGGCAATGGACAGCTCCTGATCGCCGAAATGGCTTTTCGTAAACTGGACGGCCTCTTCCACAATATGCTTATACGAATGCTGCCTGCGGCTTGCAATCCGGCTTCTTACTTTGCTGCAAAGCTCGGTAAACCAAGCTTTCGTTTCATTTAGCGTGTTCAGCTTCTGATATTGATCCAGAATCCCGCTGGCAAAGATCGGATCTGTGCCATCATCGATCATATTGGACAATTTGATAATAGCCGTCACCATCTCCAGCAAATAATGCTCGAAGTTATGTACCGGCACAGGCGCCTGAATACGAGCGAGATCGTCAAACAGCTCATCAATGACATCGGACAGCTCCTGCTCGGTTCCTACCTTAATCGAACGGACCAGATTCTGCTCCTTCCACTCATCAAAGATCAGCTTCTCCTGCACGCGTTCTTCCATGTCGTCGATACAAATAATCTGATTGATTCCGAGAATACGCCGGTAATCGAGCGCCACCTCTGCTGCCTCATAGGAATACTTCAAGCTGCGGATATCCCGCGTAAACGTCCCTACTCCGATCATAATCGGCAGCCTCAGAAATCTTTCGATGCTTTGCAGAATTTCCTTCAAAGCGTCCTGGGTATTCTCCATCACCTCTTCAACCTGGCCAACTCCGCTCACGGTGAACAGCACAACCTGATCCTGATGGATAAATACTTTGCCCAGCTTATGCCGGGTCCATATTTCATTTGCAATATTCGTAATGGAGAACAGCTTCAAATCGAGGTCCTTAATCGAGGAAACAGCATGTTGAGAATCCAGCTCCTCCTCCGGCTTGTTCGAATGGAGAACGGAAATGACCGATACGACATAACCTTCACCCTCCAGCTCCATTCCGTATTTGTCCGCTTTGTCGCGGATGCTGGCTAACGACTGATGGCGGGTAATTAAGGAAGAAAGGAACTTTTCGCGGACAATCGGCAAGGTCATGCGGTAATGCTCCTGCAGTACCTCGACGTTGTTCCGCATCTCCCTTTCTTCATCCATCCTCTGCTTCACTTGCAGCACCGTTTCCGTTAATTGACTTCCGGAGAATGGCTTTAGCAGGTAGTTTTCCACTTGCAAATTAATGGCCTGCTTGGCGTATTCAAATTCATCATGCCCCGTCAGAATGACCACACGGGTGATCGGATACATTTTTTTCACCCAATCGGCAAGCTCAAGTCCGTTCATATAGGGCATGCTAATATCGGTAATGAGCACATCGGGCTCCATTTTCTCTACAAGCTCCATCGCTTCTTTGCCGTTCCCGGCTGTCTTCACTTCAAAGAAACCGCAGCTTTCCCAGTCAATTTCCATCATAAGACCTTCCGTTACTTCGGGCTCGTCATCAACAAGCAGCAGTTTATACATGATGTCCGTTTCCTCCTTCATCAAACCAGTACTCATTTTGCCACAAATAAAAAGACGGTAACATAAAATTTGTCGAAAAATGTAGCCAGCTGGAGCGTAATGACCATAATAAGCCTTATTTACTCTGTTTTACAAGCATTTACGGCCGTTCACGGCTTCTGCTCTTGTAGCCAATGTTTGTCCGATATGATAAACTCAAAGGTATGACATTACATGGGAGGGACTAGCATGGCGCCTAAGAAAATGAGATCAGACATGATCAAAAAAGGATTTGACCGCGCACCTCACCGCAGTCTTCTGCGGGCAGCAGGCGTAAAAGAAGAAGATTTTGGCAAACCGTTTATCGCGGTTTGTAACTCTTATATCGATATTATTCCAGGTCATGTTCATTTGCAGGAATTCGGTAAGCTGGTTAAAGAAGCAATTCGTGAAGCGGGCGGCGTGCCGTTCGAATTCAACACAATCGGCGTAGACGACGGTATCGCGATGGGTCACATCGGGATGCGTTACTCGCTTGCCAGCCGTGAGATTATTGCGGACTCCATAGAAACAGTAGTTAACGCACACTGGTTCGACGGTATGGTCTGCATTCCTAACTGTGACAAAATTACGCCTGGCATGATGATGGGTGCCCTTCGTGTTAACATCCCAACCATGCTCGTAAGTGGCGGACCAATGAAAGCCGGCAGAACATCCGACGGCCGTGCAATCTCCCTGACTAGCGTATTTGAAGGCGTAGGCCAATATATCGCTGGCACAATTGATGAAGTAGGTCTTACTGAATTGGAACAATTCGGTTGTCCGACTTGCGGATCTTGCTCCGGCATGTTTACTGCAAACTCGATGAACTGTCTGGCAGAAGGTCTCGGCCTTGCACTGCCAGGTAACGGTACGATTCTTGCTGTATCGCCTGAGCGTAAAGAGTTCGTTAAAGAATCGGCTCGCCAGCTGATGAAACTGATCGAACTTGGCATCAAACCACGTGATATCGTGACAAAAGAAACAATCGACAACGCATTTGCTCTTGATATGGCTTTGGGCGGTTCAACAAATACCGTTCTGCACACGCTTGCTATTGCGCATGAAGCTGGTATCGAGTATCCAATCGAACGCATCAATGAAATTGCAGAACGCGTTCCGCATCTTGCGAAAATTGCTCCAGCATCCGATTACCACATCGAAGATGTTCATGTTGCAGGCGGCGTAAGCGCCGTTCTTAATGAGCTGCTCAAAAAAGATGGCGCATTGGATGGTACACGTTTAACTGTTACTGGTAAAACACTTCGGGAGAATGTTGAAGGCTGTGAAATCCTAGATACAGATGTTCTCCGTACGATCGATAACCCGCATAGCGAACGCGGCGGCTTGGCTGTATTGTTCGGCAACCTGGCTCCAGGCGGCTCGATTGTTAAAGTCGGCGCTATCGACAAATCGGTTGGCGGCTACCATAAAGGTCCAGCGATCTGCTTCGACTCCCAAGACGATGCACTTGCTGGCATCGCCGGTGGCAAAGTTAAAGAAGGTCATGTAGTCGTTATCCGCTACGAAGGTCCTAAAGGCGGTCCTGGCATGCCGGAGATGCTTGCTCCAACTTCGCAAATCGTTGGTATGGGTCTTGGCACGAAAGTCGGCCTGATCACCGACGGACGCTTCTCCGGCGCATCCCGCGGCATCAGTATCGGCCACGTATCTCCGGAAGCGGCAGAAGGCGGTCCTATCGCTTTCGTTCAAGACGGCGACATCATTGAACTTGATATGAACAATCGTGGAATTAACCTTCTCATCAGCGACGAAGAGATGGAAAAACGCCGTGCCGCATGGCCTGGCTTCGAACCAAAAATCAAACGCGGCTACTTGGCTCGCTACTCGCATCTCGTTACGAATGCAAGCACGGGCGGCGTAATGAAAATGTAGTTCGCAGAATGAAGTGTTAAAGCAGCTCCTTTGGGGCTGCTTTTTTTGTGGTTGTTGCAGCACAGCACTCCGCAGACGTATATCTCTTCCGATCGCTGTTGGTTCCGGATTCCCCTGATTCAACTTTTAGCAAAGTTGGAATCCGGTAACCAAAGGCGAACGCTCAAAAGCTTTCCACCGGAAAGCTACTTCGGGAGCATGGCTTCTCCAGAGATATACGTCTGCTCCGTTGGAGCAAACGGCAGCAGCTGAGCGACGTCGCTGACTCCATTCTGCTCCTAGAAGGAGGGATGGAATGTACTTTGCCTGATGACCCCGGCACAGGTGATTGATTATCAGGTTGTTGTGCCTCCCTGTCGGGAGAACCAACCTAAACCAAACCAAAACCAACCACCCAAACATCTCAACTCCCCTAACACCACAGCCATTCACTTTCCATGCAACATTTGCATCAGATCTTCTAAGTTAAGCTGATGCACTACAATTACAGATATCGTCCTCCCTTATAGTACAAATTAGCCTGATAAGAGCAGCATCTCCACAACGTTTACATAGAACACATCAACCTGCCTGGCTTCTCTTCATTGCTTAACGATGTGCGACATCGTTAAGGTTATTCAAATTGGCGTGAATAAGCAGCTTAACGATACGGCATATCGTTAAGAAGGCGGGAAGTCGGGGATTTTCGTTGAAATAACTGCTTTTGGGCTGGCTTTAAGATGTGCGGCATCGTTAAGGTGGTTCTGAATGGTGGGAATGAATGGCTTTAACGATATGGCATATCGTTAAGGTATAAGAAGGGATAAAAAAGCCTGGCAGTCAAATGACTGCCAGGCTTTTTTTAGATGACTGATGGGTTGCTGTCCAGCTCGGATGGTTCCGTCACAGACGGAGCAGATTTGGCAGCTGCGACTTCTTGATGTGTCTTTGCTGTTTTTGTCGCTGACGTATTTTTTGCTCCGTTGACCGCGAACATCAGAAGCTGTTCCAGCGGCATTAACAGCATATGCGGCTTGATGGAATCCCGCTTGGCTTTACCCCTTGCATTGCGCTGCTTATTGGTAAGAACGCTTGTAAGAATTTTCAAATATATCCGTGTTGTCCGCGCGAACAATCCGTCCGGCAACGGCTCCACCTGGAAGCCTAACCGATCCGCGCCGCGATGGATCATGGTCACGCCATAGATCGCGCGCACTCCCTCAACTTCCGGGTCCTTAGCAAGGGTTCTTGCCAGTACAGGCAATGCCTGTTCCATTTCCCTGAGCAGCCGAATTCCTGTAGATAATGGCGAACTCGACTGCAAAGCAATCGAAGACAACATCTTGTTGTCGAAGTGCAGCTCTACAATTTTGTTACCGTTCTTGAGATAACCGTTATCCGCAAGCTTAATTGGCTCCCCGTGATACTTGATAACGCGGTAATGGAATACGGAGTTATCTCCCCCGACATTTTTCAGCCGGAAAACCACGTGATACAGCTTCTCATAGAGCAGCCATGCTCCAACCAATGCTTTTTTCATGGCGGACCGCTTCGGTGTTTTCTCTGTCAATTTCATCATCTCCGCTATACCGACAAACCGCAAGCCACGCTTTGTCGCTTCTTCCATATACGCTTCCAGTGCGATCAGCATGTTGGCCGGTGCAGTTGGATCCGCGCCTGGCGTACGGCCGCAGTCATGAAGCAGCAGCACTTCACCCGGACGCATCTTTCTCATCATTTTCTGCTTAAGACGCTCTGCGCCAAGCTTAACGTTCCAATCACCAAAGATGGCCGACCACAAAATAATTTGCATCTTGGTACGATTCATGAAATCAAATACATTAACAATTCCCCAAGGCGGTCGGTAAAAAGCGGAACTTATTCCGGTTGCCTCCCGTATTACGCCTTGAGTACGCTCGATTTGAGTGCGCACCGTCTTTGGCCTCATAAACCAGTTCGTTTTATGAACATAATTATGAATGCCAATAATGTGACCTTCATCCTGCATTCTTCGCAGCAATTCCGGATGCTTCTCCGCATGCGAGCCTACAACAAAAAAGGTGCCCTTCGCCTCATAACGGGCAAGCAGATCAAGAAGCTGCGGCGTATATTCAGGGTCGGGCCCGTCATCGAAGGTAAGAGCGATCTCACTTGTGACACGGCCTTTCTTGAATACGCGAAATCCGAAAACACGACTGATAAGCGCAGGAATAAAGGCATAAAAGGACAAGAAGTAAAATGCCCAAAGCAGCAATTGTAACATTTTGTATTCCCCACCGTTTATGAAAGTAATAAACACGATACCTTTAATTGTACCATATGAGCATTAATTATAGGCATCGTTTTAAAAATTATAGTACAATCACAGCAGGGATTTGATTTCTAAAGACGAGAGGAGATTTATTTGTATGCTTCCGTTTTACAAGAAATACTGGCGTACTGCATTCGACATAGCGCTCATTGCTCTCACGGTCTACCTGGTTATGTTCGCCTTCAGCTATCTGTACAAAATCGCGACACCTATCTTCTTTGCCTTCGTGATTTATCTGTTCATCGAACCGCTAGCCAAACGGCTGAACAAAATCGGGATTAAAAAATCAATCGCATCCGGTATATCGATCCTGGTCTTCTCGCTGATTATTATAGGCATTTTTTCGGGACTAGCCTATATGATTACAAGCCAAGGCACAGACTTCATCAAGGTCAAATTGCCGGAATACCAGCAGCTCTTCAAGGAGCAGGTACAAGATGATTCCAGCCTGTTCCAGCAAAAACTCCAAGCGCTTCCGCCGGAATGGGTGGATAAAATTACGGAATACATAAACGGGGCGACAGAGTATTTGCCGAAGCTGGCCAATATTATTTTTACCGGCCTGATTGGATATATTTCATCCTTCTCAACGTTTATTTTCAACTTCGTAATTGGTATTATTCTGGCGTACTTCCTCAGCATTGAAATTAAAATGTGGAAAAAAACAGCTAATGAAAAGACGCCTAACACATTCAAAAAAGTATTCCATTTCATGCGTGAGAATGTATTTAAGGGCATCGGTACTTACGTAAAAGCCCAAGCGAAAATGATGAGCATCACTTTCCTTGTCATCTTTGCTGCTTTACTGATTTTACGGGTAGATAATGCATTTGCTATCTCCGTAACGGCCGGGATCTTTGATGTGCTGCCGCTGTTAGGCGTAAGTACTCTGTTTATTCCATGGATCATTTATTTATTTCTGGTTGGCCAAACCTCTTTGGCGGTCTGGTTGTCTGTATTATTAATCGCTGTTGTCCTGACACGGCATATTGTAGAACCCAAAATTACGGGTGACTCGCTTGGCGTATCCGCATTTACCATGTTGTCCTGTATGATCGTATCGCTCCATCTGTTTGGCATTGCCGGCGTGATCCTCTCGCCGATCATCATTATCGTTATCAAAGCGCTGTATGAGCAAGGCTTCTTCCACCGCTGGATACGGACGCCGCAAGGCGAGTTTGACGAAAGTCCGGCTTCGGTAGTAGAAGAGACAGAAGGCCAGCAGCCTTCAACGGGTATATAGGGCGAGAATATCCATCACGCCGCGAAACAGCTCCGTCGCTTGGTTGCTGCTTCCAGGCGGACGATTCTCCGCCAGCACCGCAACCGCATAGCGAGGCTTCTGGGCCGGACCGTATCCCGTGAACCATTGGTTCACGCGGGGCGTTCCGGCCCTTGTTATTTCTGCGGTGCCGGATTTGCCGGCTACCGCCCACAGCCCTTCGCGGATCGACCGGCCGGTTCCATGGTCGACGACCGCCTCCATGCCGCGAAGCAGCTTATGCGCGGTGGCCGGGTGAATCCGGCCAGCCTCCGCAGGAGCGCTCTTCGCGTGCAGCGATACCATCCGCTGGCCGTTAGCGTAGCGGATCTCCCTTACAAGGCGCGGCTCCATAACGCGCCCGTGATTCAGCAGCGTTACAACCAGATTTGCCGCCTGCAGCGGCGTCATCAATACATCACGCTGCCCGATGGCGGATTGCGCCATAATGCCGCCATCCGTCTTCAGAGCAGTTGAAACCGGAAATAACCGCCCGGCTTCTTCCTCCCCAAGCAGCCGGAGCGGATGATGAAACGGACCAAAGGCCCGTTCCGAATGCCAGCCGGCTTGCTTCCCTATCCCTAATGCAGCTGCTGTCCGCTGCAGCTGCTCCGCACTTAACCGCTCTGCGATAGTAGCAAATACTATATTGCACGATTGCGCTAGTCCTTCCCGCAGCGTAAGCGTGCCATGTCCACCTTCTTTCCAGCAGGACAAGCCGTATTTGCCGTATTCTCCTGTGCAGGTAAAACGTTCCTTCTCATTTGTCACGCCCGCTTCCAAGGCCGCCGCCTCTGTCACCAGCTTGAAGATTGAGCCTGGAACTGCTGCTTGAATCGCATGATTGGCCTTTTCCTTCTCTTCATCCAGCTGCTGCGGCTTCATCTGCGGTCTAGAGATCATCGCTATAATATCCCCGTTATGGGCATCCAGTACAACAACCGCCCCTTCCTTGAGCGGTTTGGCATCGATATAGGCTTCTATCCGATTTTGCAGCTCGAGATCAAGGGTTGTCTGAACCTGAAGCGGATAATACGGATTGCCAGGAGCCGTAACCCGGTAATTCAAGCCTAATAACGGCCCTTTTTTCCCATCTGTGAAATAAGATACCGAGGTTGCGCCAGCCCCATGAAGCAAATCATCGAGTGATTTCTCCAGTCCTGAACCCCCTATAAGATCATTCTTCTTCCGTTTGCCTGATTCCAATTCCTTCGAATACACCATCTCCAGATGCTCAGGATGTTGGCTGATATAACCTATCGCCTGTTTGGCCGCAAATGCCGCTAAATAACGGTTGCGGTAAGGCAGCGCCCTTACTCCATTCAAATGCAGCTGAGCAAGTTCTTTCAGTTGCTGCTCGGTTAATCGATAAGGCAGTTTATTCTTTCCATTATGCCAAAAAGTCGGCTCGCGGAGCTGTCTCCACCAGCTTACAAGTTCCTCATCAGATATGCGAAGCATCTCAGCAAGCCGGCTCACAGCCTGCTTCCAGACTTTCGCCTGCTCAGCATCTTGAATATTCATATTTACGGGAAATAAAGCTAGCGTATAATAGGTCTCTCCCGTAATTGGCTTATTATTTCGGTCGACAAAGTCTCCTCTGCCTGAGTCGAGTACAAGATTTCGTTCACGCTGCATTACCGACATCCGCTTCCAACTGATACGGCTCATCGCAGCGGTTGCATTCCTCTGTCCATAGCCGGGTGTCAGCTGCAGCCAGGCCAACCTTGCAATAAATCCGGACAAAATCAATAGAAATAATAATCCAATCACAGCCATACGTCTCTTCATGTAAGGGCCTCCTGTCACTAGCTACATTATCACCTTACTGAAGCACAAAAAAACCGTTCAAATGGATCTTTCATCCATTTGAACGGCATCATCATTAATCGATTTTGAAACGGGATAAAGATTCCTTGAGTCCGCGAGATACGGCATCCAGCTTCTCGGATAGGTTAACCAGCCCATTGCTGACGCTGAGCTGCTCGGTACTAAGTGATGCAACTTCCTCCGATGTTGCTGAGGACTGCTGCGCAACGGCACTTACATTCCCCATTGCTTCGGTCAAGACAACTTGGGAGTGATCCAGCATATTAATGGAATTCGTAACCGAATCCAGCTTCTGCACGAATTGTCCCATATGACTTTGTACGGTCAGGAAGATCTGGTTCGCTTCTTTGACCGAACCAATCTGCTCCTGGAACAATGGATAAGCATCGGATAATACCGTTACCGTTTCCTCGATCTGCGTCATAATCGTTGCGGTAATCTGACCAACTACATCGATAGACTGATGGGACTGATCAGCAAGCTTCCGGATCTCGTCGGCTACAACCATAAAACCTTTACCTGCAGTGCCGGCACGAGCCGCTTCAATCGTAGCGTTGAGCGACAAAATATTAGTCTGCTTCGTGAGATTATGCAGTACATCCAGGATTTTCACGATGGAGCCGGTACTCATCTTGAGGCTGTCTACCTTCTCAACCATAGAACGAGTCATTTCTTCTGTCATACCCGTCTTCTCAATAAGCAGCCCCATGTATGCTGTACCTTGCTGACTGGCTTTCTCTACCTCATCTGCCGATTCCACCATATGGCCGGTCGCTTCCATTACCGTTTTCATCTGTACGTTGATATTGCCGGTAAGATCGCTGCCGCGTTCTGCTTCAACAGCCAGACTGGAAGCGCCGCTTGCGATCTCTTCAGTCGCAACGGAAATTTCTCTTGCCGAGATCGCTGTTTTCTTCGAAACATCTGTCAATTCACCGGCTGTTAACAGCACATCATCAGCGGATTGAGTCGTTTGCTTGGCAAGTGCTGTAATTTGAATCATCATTTTGTTAAAGCTTTCGCCTAACTGGCCAATTTCATCCTGACGGTTCTTCATCTTGGAGCGAACCGTCAAGTTGCCGCGTTCGCCTTCGTTCATCAGGTTACGCATAGCCACAAGCGGCATTGCAATGGTGCGGATCACCAGGAAACCAATTGCGATTGCGATAAACATAGCTACCAGGGCAATCAGCCAGGTCATTTTGTTAATAACGCCTGCGTCTTTCACAAGCTGATCTACCGGAATGGTACCAACCAGCTTCCAATCTACCGAATCCAGCGTCTTGAATACGGAAAGAACTTCCTCGCCGCTAGTCGCCTTCTCTTTAAGAGAGCCTTCAGGATCGATATTCAGCTTAACTATATTTCCTTTGCCAATCAGGCTCTCATCTTGGGCGGCAATGTACTTGTTGTTGCTGTCCACAAGAGATATCTTGCTGCCGTCACCAAGTGATATATCTTCATATTGCGCACGGATATCGGCTAAGCTTAGTTCAAGCAGCAGCATGTATGAAGCTGCGTTGGTCGTCGTATTATTCATTTGTCTGCTCAGGCCAATAGAAGGAAGCTTATCTGCTGTGCCAAAGCCGGTAGGCTGCGTCTCAATCCAGTTCACGCCGCCCTTGGATGTCTTCGTCTTCTCGAACCAATCCGTTTTCATCAGATCCGGTCCTACTGCAGCAGATGCCGATCCGTAAGTAATGATCGGAAGCTTATCGTCCAACGGCAGCAAATACGCGCCAATAATAGCCTTATTGCTCATCACCGCATTTTGCAGACGGTCGCCCAAATTTTTCTCTGCTTCAAATAAATCAAAGGCCTCTGTGCTCTCTTCGAGCTTATTCACAAGCGTATGGAATTCCTTATCGATCATAATCTGCATCGACAAATCTTCGTAAGTTTGCAGGACAATATCCAGGTTAGCCGACGCTTGAACAATCGTCTGAAAGCTGGCACTTGATACTTTGTTTTCCACAATCTGCTTTGTTTTCGAATAGGCCATTTCACCCACAACCAGCACGCACGCAATAATGCTTATAAAGATAATCAAGAATAGCTTTGTACCTACCGATTTGAACGGATTCGAGAAAACCGAAGTGACCGTTTCTGTCATTTGTTTCGTTGTTTGAGCGGCAACCGCCTGCGCCTTTGATTGCGCTTTCATGTTTTGCGGCTTCTCTTTACCTTTTTTAGGTTTGTCCTTCTTAGTCATGCAAGACACCGCCTCTTTATCATTATGTAGGTTGTAATCTGAGTTGGTCTAGTTCTATTACCCTATATTGGCATTTACAGTCCTATTATTTTATATCGGTCGCAAAATGTCAATTGATTAGTAGAATCGCATATGTATTTTTTTCCAAAAAGAACAAAGGAGGACATCCGTCCTCCTTTGTCGTTTTTATTTGCCTTGTTTCGCGGCTGTCTCATTGCTTGTTTCGATATTTTTCAGATGCTCTTTGTAGGTTTTTGCAAACAAATGCGTCTGTGTGCCGTCTTTTTTGGTGACATAATAGAAGTAATCATTCTTCTCCGGATATAATGCCGCTTTGATAGAAGCCAGACTTGGGCTTGCAATAGGTCCTGGCGGCAGACCATTAATCTTATACGTATTATACGGGCTGTCGATTTGAAGATCTTTCTCAAACAATCGTTCCTTCGGCTTATCAAGCAAATATTGGACCGTGGCATCAATCTGCAGCGGCATTCCTTCTTCAAGACGGTTATAGATGACGCCGGCAACAATCGGCCGTTCTTCGTCGACCACAACCTCCCGCTCGACAAGCGATGCAATCGTCAGCAGCTGATGCAGCGTCAGCTTGCGCTCGGCAAGAACATCCGTCCAGCCTTCCGGCAAGGTGTCCAGCTTCGTATTCAGCTCCGCCATCATCCGTTTCAAGATATCCTCTTCCGTGCTTCCCTTCTTCAGCTCATAGGTTTCCGGGAACAGGTAGCCCTCCAGCCGATGATGCAGCTTGTCGTCAGCAGGTATGGATTTCACAGCTTCCGAGTCTTCCCAGCCTGGGGCGGAATCCGCAAGTGTCATGAATTTACTGCGGTCAATCAGCTTCTCTTCTGCCAGCTTGTCTGCAATTTGAAGCAGCGTGTAGCCTTCCGGAATGGTGAACCGGATCATTTCCTCCGCTACCGTATCTCCGCTGTTCAGCTTGGCGATAATCGCATCATTATCCATACCGGGGCTTAGATCATATACCCCCGCTTGAAAGTGGGAGCCTTCCTTCTTTGCCTTCAAATAATATTTAAACAAAAAGGAATTCTTGATAATGCCGTGCTCTTCCAACGTATCAGAAACGTTAAATGCGGAAGCGCCTTTTGCAATTTCAATTCTGACGGGTTCGCCTGCAGCTGTCGGCTTTAATCCGTTCCAAACATACAGAAATACACTCCCTGCTCCAATAATGAGAAGAGCAAGAAGCGAAAGGACGACCCACATAGCGATACGGCCTGCTCCGGGTCCAGATCGTTTGTGCTGCTGCCTTGATTGCTCCAACCTAAAATTCCTCCTAAAAAGAATACTGTTTTTCAACATTTTCATTCATATTTAGACAATTATTTCCTTTGAATGACCGTGAAAAAGAGCGGTGGGAGCCGCTCTTATCTTATAGCATATGCAATTAAGGCATTTCGTCATTTGCAAACAGAAGATCATCATAAGCTTCTGCTGCAAGTTCCCACTCATCATCATCCTCAATCGTTTCAAGCTGAGGCTCGCCGTTATCCGTCAAGATGACGCGGAAAAGCTCCACCTCTTGCTCTTTCTTCATGACAGGCGATTGCAGAGCAGCATAGACATAAGGCCCAAGCTGAAACTCTGCCTTGATCTCGAATTTGTCGAGACTGCCATGCTCAGAGACCAGCTCGATTTCATTTCCGAACACTTCCCGAAGCCGCTCTTGCGGAATCGGAACGATGCGCTCGTCGTCTGCCATTAATTATCCTCCATCTCACCAAGAAGCGTGTTGAACGTTTCTTCCACGATGTTCCACTCTTCTTCGTCTTCAATGGTGTACAGCTTAAGGTCGTCGCCTTCTTCTTCATAACGGAAAGCGTATACTTCATCTTCCTCGTCATTGTCGCTTGCAAGCGGAACAACCATCATATATTTCGAATCAGAGCCATCCACTTCAAACTTCATGATGACTTCGAATTCTTCTTCGTTGCCGTCTTCATCCGGAATATAAATAATTTCCGGTTCTTCGAACTGCAGGTCATCCTTTGTCATCGCAACCCTCACCTTTTCGTTTTAGAATCGAGATAATTTTGCAAAATAAGCGTTGCCGCCATTTTGTCTATTACTAGCTTTCGCTTCTTCCGGCTAACATCCGCCTCAAGCAATGTCCGTTCGGCGGATACCGTTGTCAGCCGTTCATCCCAAAGGTGAACAGGCAAGTTTAATGTTTGCTGAAGCTGCTCTGCGAATGCCATACTTATCTCGCCGCGGGGGCCAATCGTATTGTTCATATTTTTCGGCAGACCCACAACGATTTCTGTTACTTCATGTTCTTTCACCAGCTCGGCAATCCGATCTAATTCGCCGCCGTCCCGGCGCTTCTGGACAGTCTCTAGCCCCTGCGCAGTCCAGCCGAACGCGTCGCTGACCGCAACGCCGATGTTACGGTCACCGTAATCCAAACCCATTGTCCTCATGCTTTGTCCGGCTCCTAATTCTTTATTTCTTGTTGTTCAGATAAAACCGGACAAGCTCTTCAATGAGTTCATCACGTTCTTTCTTGCGAATCAAGCTTCTGGCGTTGTTATGCCGTGGAATGTAGGCGGGATCTCCGGACAGCAAGTATCCAACAATCTGATTGATCGGATTATACTCTTTCTCCAGAAGCGCCTCATGCACCGTAAGCAAAATGTCTTGTGAGGAAGATTCACCTTCCGCCTTCACATCAAACTTCATTGTGTTGTCCATGGAATTCATCGCCAGCACCTCGCTTTCCAGCCGCATTTATTAACTAGTTTATTACATTTACACTGCTATCATATCACATTTGTTTGGTTAAGAACCAGTTCTTCAGCAAGTTTCAAAGCTTCGTCCAGCTTCGAAGCATCTTTGCCGCCTGCTTGTGCCATATCCGGACGTCCGCCGCCGCTGCCGCCGCAATGCGCAGCTGCTTCTTTGACGATCTTGCCGGCATGGAAGCCTTTCTTCACCAGATCAGCCGATACAGCAGCAACAAGGCTTACTTTGTCCTCTTGCACCGCACCAAGAATGATAACAGCCGAAGGCAGCTTCACTTTCAGCTCGTCTGCAATGCCGCGGAGGGCATCCATTGTAGGAGCGGTTACTTTAGCGCTCAGCACCGTTACCTCGCCAACCGTCTTCGCATTCTGCTCAAGGGAGCCCGCTTCGATTCGGCTCAGCTTCGCCTGCAGCGATTCATTCTCGCGGCCCAGCTCTTTCACTTGTGTGAACAAAGCTTCAATCCGTTTCGGAACATCATTGTTATTCGATTTCAGAAGAGCCGAAGCTTGCTTCAACAGATCAAGCTGACCTTCCATAAAGCTGTAAGCATGGCGGCCGGTTACGGCTTCGATCCGGCGTACTCCAGAACCGATACCGCTCTCGCTTACCAGCTTGAACATGCCGATCTGGGATGTATTCGCTACATGGCAGCCGCCGCAAAGCTCGATGCTGTAATTGCCGACTTGTACAACGCGTACGATGTCGCCGTACTTTTCGCCAAACAAGGCCATAGCGCCCATTGCTTTTGCTTCTGCAATCGCTTTGCTCTCGATAACGACAGGAGTTCCAATCCAGATTTGTTCATTGACTTTACGCTCGATCTCCGTCAATTCCTCAGGCGTAATGCTGCCGAAATGCGAGAAGTCGAAGCGCAGGCGGTCTGCCTGTACAAGCGAGCCTGCCTGGTTAACATGGTCGCCAAGCACTTCTTTTAATGCTTTATGGAGCAAGTGAGTTGCCGTATGGTTCTTGATCACGTCTTCACGGACAGAGCGGGTAACAACAGCTTCAACTTTCTCGCCTAAACGAGCAGTACCGGATGCTACAACAGCATGATGCACGCTTTGACCATGCGGTGCTTTCGTTACATCTTCAACCTGCAGCGTAAAGCCGTTGCCAACAATTGTTCCTTTGTCGCCGATCTGACCGCCGCTTTCTGCGTAGAACGGAGTGCGGTCAAGCAAGACAAGCACGCGGCTGCCTTCGCCCGCAAGGTCTACTAACGAATCTTCATGGACAATAGCTGTGATTTGGGCTTCTGTTACCAGTTCATTATAGCCAACAAATTCACTTTTAACCGTAAAGTCGGCAAGCGGTCCGCCCTGTACGTTCATGCCGCCTGTTTCCTGACGTGCTGCCCGGGCGCGTTCACGCTGTGCTTCCATCGCTGCGTCAAAGCCTTCGCGGTCAACCGTCATGCCGTTCTCGGCAGCAAAGTCCTCTGTCAGGTCAAACGGGAAGCCATACGTGTCGTACAGACGGAATGCGTCTTCGCCGCCAATTTCTGTTGTACCGGATTTGCGTGCTGCAGCAACCAGGTCAGACAACATGACAAGGCCGTCAGACAACGTTTCATGGAAACGCTCCTCTTCCGTACGAATCACGCGCTCAATAAATTCGCGTTTGTCGACAACCTCCGGATAGTATACGCCCATTACTTCGCCAACAACGGAAGTCAGCTCATACAGGAACGGACGGTCGATACCGATTGTTTTTCCGTAACGAACGGCACGGCGGAGCAAACGGCGGATAATGTAGCCGCGGCCCTCATTGGAAGGCATAACGCCATCCCCTACTGCAAAAGCAACGGTACGAATATGGTCAGCGATCACTTTCAGCGCAACGTCATGCTCTTCGTTCACATGATATTTCACGCCAGCGATCTCGCAAGTACGTTCAATGATCGGAATGAACAGGTCCGTATCAAAGTTCGAGTCGACATCCTGCAAAATGGAAGCGAAACGCTCCAGACCTGCGCCTGTATCGATGTTTTTGTTCGGAAGCGGCGTGTAGCTGCCGTCTTTGTTATGGTTGAACTGCGAGAATACAAGGTTCCACACTTCGAGGAAGCGCTCATTCTCGCCGCCCGGCCAGCATTCAGGATCATTCAGATCGCCGTACTTCTCGCCGCGGTCGTAGAAAATTTCGGTACAAGGTCCGCATGGGCCTTCGCCGATATCCCAGAAGTTGTCCTGCAGCTTGTAGATGCGCTCAGCCGGAAGGCCGATTTTCTCATTCCAGTACTTATACGCTTCTTCGTCCTCCGGATATACCGTAACAGACAGACGCTCCGGATCAAAGCCGATCCACTCCTTGCTTGTTAGAAACTCCCAAGCCCATTCAATGACTTCTTCTTTGAAGTAGTCGCCAATGGAGAAGTTGCCAAGCATCTCGAAGAATGTATGGTGGCGGCGCGTTTTGCCGACATTCTCGATATCATTCGTACGAATGCATTTTTGCGAGTTCGTGATACGCGGATTGTCAGGAATGACACGTCCGTCGAAATAAGGCTTGAGCGGAGCCATGCCTGCATTGATCCAGAGAAGCGACGGATCGTTATGAGGGACGAGCGATGCGCTCGGCTCGATGTGATGTCCTTTGCTTTCGAAGAAGGAAAGCCATTTGGAACGAATTTCACTTGCTTTCATGGTTAATAACCTCCGTTAAAATTTGAGTTTAGATTAGAACCTGGTGGGCACGCACTATGAAAAAGGTTGGGCTTTTGGCCGCTGTTGTTTTTGAAACTCATTGAGCAATTTTTACAAGGTTGATTTTCAAAAACAAAGGCGGGCGCTACGCTCCAAAAGCTTCAACCTTTCTCTCCGTGCTCCAATGCCGCACTTCTTCAAACCTTTAAAAGTTTGTTTTGAAACATAAAAAAGTCCCTGTCATAAGACAGGGACGAATTTAATATCGCGGTACCACCCTGGTTATTGCCCGAACGCACGCTTGCTACCGCATTCAAAAGCAATCTCCTCGTATGGACGATAACGGGTCCTCCCGGTGAAGTTCATTCACACTCCGAAAGCAGCTTTCGGCCATTCTTCGTCCCAAGAGCTCTTACAGCCGACGCCCTAAGGCGAAGAAGCTCTCTCTCTGATTGACGGGCTATGGCTTACTTTCTTCCATCAACGCTTTACATGTAATAGTTGCTGCAACTGTCTAAAGTATATCGGCCAAACGGATGTCTGTCAAATGGTCTTTCGCCTGACATAATAAGCAAAGATATGCTGGACGATGACTTTAAGTGCCGCAAAGATCGGAACAGCCAGAATCATCCCGACTATACCCGCCACTTCCCCGCCAACCAGCAAGGCGAATATAATGGCGAGCGGATGCATATGAAGCGTGCGTCCCACGACCTGCGGCGATATGACATTGCCTTCAAGAACCTGGCATGCCAGATTAACAATGGCGACCAGCAGCATCATTTTAAAGGAAATGGTTGAGGCCACAAGCAATGCCGGAGCCGCACCAAAGAATGGCCCCAGATAGGGAATGATATTGGTTACGGATACGATGCCGGCAAGCAAGAGCGGATAAGGGACTCCAATAATCATGTAACCGATATACGCCAGTATGCCAACAATGATACAGACGAGAAACTGTCCCCGGATATAGCTGCCAAGTGCGGCATCAATATCTTTCAGAAGCCTAACGGTATGTTTCCGGTGCGATTTCGGAACATAAGTGATCACGGTACGCTCGAACAAATCAAAGTCCTTCAAGATATAGAACGCGAGAAACGGAATGATAAAAGCAATAAACACCGCATTCACGACAGAACCAATATTGTTAATGAAATGCGAAACGGTATCCGACAGCTTTTTCTCCATCTGGTAGATCGATTTATTCATCCCCTCCCGGATGCTGTCCGGCAAAAAAGAGGTATTGTTCAAATCGGTAACCAGACTCTCTGCACGGTACGTCAGATCCGGAACATGGCGGTTTAATTGATCCATCTGCTCCTTAAACATCGGGATCAGGTTAACCAGAATAACAGTCAGCGCTGCGCAAAAAACAGCATATATGAGCAGCACCGCAATGGTACGCGGCACCTTCCTCTCATGAAGCAGCGATACAACCGGATTCAAAACGTATGAAACGATCATGGCAATAATGAACGGAGCAAGCACCGCCTTGAGAAAGACATATAAGTGCACAAAGACCGGCTTGACTTGCAGCAGCAAATATAACGCAAGCAGCCCCATAATAATATAAACCAGCCATATAAACAGACGGCTTTTCGTTAACCGCTCCACCGTCCTCACCTCCGCTTGTTTCATTCCCTTGCCATCGCTGCTTGAGCAATCTGCTTAAGTATATGTACAAGCGGTCCTTTTCATCCATTTATGACCATTTCTCCATAAATGGCAAAAAGGACGGCATATGCCGTCCTGAAGTCGTCACCTGATCTATGAAGCCGCTAATTGACTTGAATTTGCGGCATTTCCTCTTCAAAGAATAAATCGTCGAGCGAACTCAGCGTTCCGTCCTCTTCCACTTGATAGACCGACATCTTCTCACCGTTCACTGTCAGCTCTATGAAGCAGCCCCAGCAGTAGAACTGATGGGAACCGATTTTACCAATATCCTTTGAATTGCAATTGGGACATCTCATCATCTTTCATTTCTCCCTATTTATCGAATTGGAAGCTGCGACAGGCTCCAATTCCGCTTCACTGACAGCAGGAACGATAATCGCGTCTTCCCCGAGCAGCACGGCATCCGGATCGTCCGGGGCCTTCAGCCATTTGCGCCCTTCCATCAGATCCGATATAAAGCCATCCGTAAGCTCATAGCCTACTATTTGTGTACCCTGAAACGGGTAAAAATAAACATCGGACACCCGTCCAAGTTGTATGCCTTGCACCGTGATAACAGGCAACTCCTTCAGCTTTACTACGCCGGTCTCAAAAGAACGTCCGATCTCGGCCGCTTTAACCGGCTTTACGGCGGATTCTCTTGATATAAATACGGCGTCTTCGCCGCAGGTTAATACTTCTGCCCATTCCACGGTTTTAACCGATGTCGCAAACCATTTTGCGCCTTCTACAATAAGACCAATTAACCGCCAATGTTCATCGAACCAAGCGTCCTTGACAAAGCCGACATGCTTGCCGGAATGAATGACAAGCACCGGCAGCCCGATTAATTGCTGGAGTTTGATCATCGCGTGGTTGGGGCCTCCTACTGATTGGTACGGATCCGCTCCACAATTGTCGCGATTTTGCGTGCAGCGTCTTCCAGTTCCTCCACAGTATTCCCCAAACCAAAGCTGAATCGTACAGCTGAATTCAAACGTTCCTCCGGAAGATTCATAGCCTTCAGCACATGCGATCTTTCAAGCGAACCCGACGTACAGGCAGAGCCGCTTGCTGCGGCAATGCCTTCCATGTCAAGGTTCATCAGCATCGTCTCCGTATCAATCCCGATAAAGCTGATATTTACGATGTTCGGAAGATGATGCTCCGCATTCCCGTTAATAACGATCTCCGCTCTCCCGGACAGCGCGGCTTCCAGCTTGTCTACCCATTCTGTACGAAGCTTGCCTAGGAAAAGTTGCTTGCTGCCCAGATTGTTCACACAAATTTCAACAGCTTTAGCGAAACCGGTAATGCCGGCGACATTCTCCGTCCCCGGTCTCCGCTTTCGCTCCTGCGATCCACCGTGCGCGATGGGCTCAAACGGCGTGCCGTTTGCCAAGTATAAAGCGCCTACGCCCTGCGGGCCGTTTATCTTATGCGCGGAAAAGCTCATCAAATCAACCGGCAGCTCAGACAGCTTGTACGCAGCCGTGCCAAAGGATTGGACAGCATCTACATGGAATAACAAGCCATGAGCATGAGCAAGCTCGCCAATCTCTTCGATTGGCTGTAAGGTGCCAACTTCATTGTTGCCATGCATGATGCTGATAAGTCCCGTGGTTGGCCGAATCGCTGCGGCAAGCTCGCTCACCGAGATGCGTCCTGTCTGATCTACCGGAAGGCAGGTCACTTCATAACCTGCCTCAGCTAATGCCTCGCAGGTATGCAGAACGGCATGATGCTCCGCGCTGGATGTAATGATATGGGTTTTGCCCTTAGCCCTCATCCCCGCTGCTGCGCCGATAATAGCTGCATTGTCGCTTTCCGTTCCGCCGGAGGTGAATATCAATTCGGATGGCTTGCATCCGAGCGCGGCCGCGATCAAATCGCGCGCCCGGTTCACTCTCTGCTTCGCAGCGCGTCCGAAAGCATGCATGCTGGACGGGTTGCCGCCGGCACCCGTCATCACTTCCAGCATTGCTGCAGCGACTTCCGGATGCATCGGCGTTGTTGCTGCGTGGTCAAAATAATACTTTTGCATACGAATCCCTCATTAAATATAGAACATATAACTGTCAGCAACACCGGCATCCTGGTAGTTCACCAGATCGGCCAAGGTTGTTTGATCAAGTACGCTTGCGATACTGTCACGGATGCGCAGCCACAAATCGCGTTTGGCCGGATCATCCTCTTCCGTGAAATCTACCGGGGATATCGGGCCTTCCAATATACGAATCACATCGCCGGCTGTAATTGTCTCCGGTTCCTTGGACAAGATATAACCGCCATAAGCGCCTCGAATACTTTTTACAAGTCCGGCATTGCGAAGCGGTGCAACCAATTGCTCCAGGTAGTGTTCAGAAAGCTGATTGCGCTCGGCAATACTCTTAAGTGAAATCGGACCTTCGCCGAATTTTCCCGCAAGCTCCATCATAATGGTGAGGCCATAACGGCCTTTCGTCGATATTTTCATATTCGGGCACCTCTCTTAAGTAGTAGTTGTTCCATCAGATAGTACGTATGTTAGCGTATTGTTTGTTATAATTACGGGTATTCCCATATCATATCTATGTTAACACAACCTATTGCGACATGCGAGAAAAGGATTGGCTTTTCATGAAAAAGTTTCGCGTCTATGTTACAATAGGACGAGGTCCGTTCACGTAGAGCAAGTCTTGCGTAACGATCTTAGAAGTGTGAGAACAAGGTGGTGCGTGTGATGGTTAAATCGAAGCAAGAAACACGCGTCGTTGTCGGGATGTCCGGCGGAGTTGACTCCTCCGTAACGGCTCTGCTGCTCAAACAGCAAGGCTATGACGTGGTTGGCATATTTATGAAAAACTGGGATGATACTGATGAATTCGGCCATTGTACAGCGGAAGAGGACGCTGAGGATGTACGCCGGGTTTGCGACCAGATCGGCATCCCTTATTATACCGTAAACTTTGAGAAGCAGTATTTCGATAAAGTATTTACTTATTTCCTCGATGAATACAAGCGCGGCCGGACGCCTAATCCGGATGTGATGTGCAACCGGGAGATCAAATTCGGCGATTTCCTCAAAAAAGCGAACGAGCTTGGCGCCGATTATCTGGCAACCGGCCATTATGCCCGGGTTGAACGGACCGAAGACGGCCAAACGAAGCTGCTCCGCGGAGTAGACAGCAACAAGGATCAGACTTATTTCTTAAGCGCGCTGAATCAGAAGCAGCTCGAGAAAGCGATGTTCCCGATCGGGCATCTGCCTAAGCCGGAAGTACGCCGCATTGCCGAGGAGGCTGGTCTGTACACCGCGAAGAAAAAAGACAGCACAGGCGTTTGCTTTATCGGCGAGCGCAACTTCAAGGAATTCCTGAGCGGCTATTTGCCTGCACGCCCCGGCGATATGGTTGATATCCGTTCCGGTGAGGTAAAAGGACGCCATGACGGCCTTATGTACTACACGCTGGGCCAGCGGCAAGGTCTTGGCATCGGCGGGTCCGGCAATGGAGAGCCTTGGTTTGTTGCAGATAAAGATCTTGAGCGCAACATCCTCTATGTTATCCAGGGCGAATCCCATCCTAGTCTGTATTCCACTGGCCTTACAGCCAGCGGCATGAACTGGATCGCGCCGGAGAGACCGGAAGGAACCTTCCGCTGCACCGCCAAATTCCGCTACCGCCAGCCCGATCAAGGAGTTAGCGTAACTCTTCAGGCTGACGGTACAGCGGAGGTCATCTTCGATAAGCCGCAAAAGGCGATTACACCAGGTCAGGCTGTTGTCTTGTATGACGGTGATATCTGTCTGGGCGGCGGAACGATTGATGTCGTTCATAAGATTGATGCAGCTGCCTATGAAGCATTAGCGAAATAATGCAAATGAGAAAATCCCCTTGCGCTGCACGCGCAAGGGGATTTTCTACATTCAAGGATGCCCATTTGCAAAGCTCGTACCTTCCGGGCCGGAGCTGCTCTTCTCCTTACCTTGCCTTTCCGTTTGCTTCTGCACAATAATACGGGATATTCGCAGATGATCCGTTTCTTCAATAATGAACACATACTCCCCGCCATACTCGATTCTCTGCTGATTCGTCGGCGGAATTTCGATCTGCGAATACATCCATCCGCCTATTGTATCGTAATTGTCGCAATCTATATCCAAGCCGAAATAACTGTTCACTTCCTCGATCAGCATCATTCCGCTGATGGAGTAGACTGTATCATCCCGCTTCTCAATCTCCGCGCGCTCGTCATCAAATTCATCCTGAATCTCGCCTACTATCTCCTCCATAATATCCTCCAGCGTTACAAGGCCGGATGTCCCTCCATATTCATCAATAAGAATGGCAATCTGCGCTTTTTTCTTCTGCATTAGAATAAGCAGATTACTGATCTGCATCGAATCAGGCACAGTTGTAATTGCGCGTGTAATTTGCCGGATATCCGTCAGGCGATGTGTGGTGTCCTTCAACAGATCTTTTATATGAACGAACCCGATAATATTGTCCTTGTCATTGTCGCAAACGGGATATCTCGTATGCATTTCTTTTAATGCTATGGTTTTGTTGTCCTCCAGAGGCAGATTGACATATAAGCAGACCATCTCCGTACGCGGAATCATAATTTCCCGAGCATTTGTTTCGGCAAATTCAAATATATTATCAACTAATGTCAGCTCCGTATTATTAATCAGACCGCTCTTATGGCTCTCCTGCATGAGGATACGGATTTCCTGCTCCGTATGGGCAGAGTGCTGCTCGGAAGCCGGCTCAATGCCAAAGCGCTTCAGCAGTTGGCTCGCAAGGCCGTTTAATACCCATATAAAAGGATACATCAGCTTGTGGAACATCACGAGAGGTGTTGCGGTCAGCAGAGTTACGCTTTCTGCTTTGCGAATGGCTAATGTTTTGGGGGCGAGTTCACCGAGGACAATATGGAGAATGGTAATAAATAAAAAGGCGATAATGAAGGAAATCGAATGAATCCATACCGGATTACCCCAGCCAAGCGTCAGAAACCAAGGCTCAATCAAATCCTTGATCGCCGGTTCCCCGATCCAGCCAAGGCCAAGCGAGGCCAGCGTAATCCCCAACTGGCACGCAGATAAATAGGCATCCAGATTGTTCGTCAAATGGGAGGCAAACTTCGCCCGCAAATGTCCCTCAGCAGCCAGCGCTTCGATTCGCGTGCCTCGAACCTTGACCATGGCGAATTCCGCAGCAACAAACAGGCCATTCATGAACACCAGAATAAGAATAAGAGCCAGTTGCATTACGATTGGAAGCGAATCACTCAATTTAAGTCCCCTGCAGCCGTGCAAACCAAGTCCAGCAGCAGGTGCACCTCCTTCGAGAAGGGAATTTGCGATTCTGTAAAGATACGGTAATTTTAGTTTATTCCGTGTAAACATTGTATTATGCCGATTTATTGCCTTCGAATATTGTTCAAAAAGGCAGAGCCGCAACATCCGGCCGATCTGTTATAATGACATCAATTAATCCAATAAACGAGGGTGAATGACCTTAATGAAACGTTTAATTCTAATCTGCTTAGCAGCTCTGTTCCTTATGCCGGGCATGGCTATGGCCCATTCGAAAGTCAATGAATCCTCGCCTGCGAAGGATGAGACGGTCACAGCTTCTCCTGCTGAAATCTCCCTTACATTCAACACCAATATCGAGAAGCTGAGTCAATTCAAGCTGCTGAATGAATCCGGGAAGCAAGTGCCAACCGGCGATATTGCTGTCGATAAGGCAACGATGAGCGGAACGGTTACAGAGCCTCTGAAGAATGGCATTTACACGGTAAAATGGACGATAATCGGCGCTGACGGCCATGCAGTTGACGGTGAATATGCCTTTACGGTTAATGCCGCGGAAACAACGCCTTCCCCAACACCTGAAGCCACTCCAACTCCGGCAGAGTCTTCTTCTCCAAGCGCCGAAGTTACGGAGGCACCCGATGCAAGCGCATCTGCGGATGACAACGTCTCCGAGGAGCCCGCTCCTGCAGCTCCGGCAGAGGATACAAAAGCTGAGTCCGGCAAAGACAACGGCGTAAACACCGCGATCTGGATTATTGCTGGCATTATTGTGGTTGCAGCGGTTGTTATCGTAATCCGGAGGGGCCGCAAATGAGTTATGTCAGCGAGGCCCTTCTCTATCTCTGCTTCGCCCTTCTGACCGGTACGTTTATGCTGAGGGTTGTACCCGAGCATAGACGTCCTCAGATACATATGCCGAACTGGCTTCTGCTTGTTTGCGCGCTTGCCATCCCGGTGCTTGAATATATTCCCATTCATGATTCCGCAGTCCTGTTCGCCAAAGATACGGAAATTCCTTACGGACAAATGATCAAAAGCATTCTGCTTGAGTTAAACAACGGCAAGGCCTGGGTCTGGTCGACTGTGGCGTCGATAGGTCTAGCCTTCCTGCTTGGTCTGCCTTCCTTCCGTAACGATAAACATATGCCCAAGGTTGGCCTGTTCATCATGTTCCTATTAATTCTGTGGCTCGGCTATGCCAGCCACGCAAGCTCGCTCTACGGCACCAAGGGCTGGCTTGTCCACTCCGCCCATTTCCTTGCGGTAACCGCCTGGATTGGCGTGTTGATGGTATCGAGTTGGTTCTCTACAGACAGCCGCAACTGGGAAGCATTTCTGGCCTGGTTCTCGCCGCTTGCCATTGGCTGCATGCTGATCACTGTTATCGCCGGCATTACGCTCATGACCTTTACAACGCCGCAGTATGTCAATTCATGGATGCTGCCGTACGGTCAGATGCTTCTGCTGAAGCATCTGCTGATTGCACCCTTGCTGTTATTTGCCTATACCAATGGCTTTGGTTACCGGAAGAAGCTTAAGGAGAACCGCAGCTTTAATCCCCGGCCGTGGCTGAAAGCGGAAAGCATTATCGCACTGCTGCTCTTTATTGTTACGGGCATCTTGGGCCAGCAGACCCCTCCGCATAATGTGAAGGAGACTCTGCAGACCGTATCGCCGTCCAAGCTGTTCACATCGATTTATAACGGACATTTCAGCCCTGATCTGACGCTTAAGCTAACTATTGGTCTGGACAGCATTCTTATGCTTGCTGCAGCCCTCATCATGGTCTACGGGCTTATCCAGATGTATAGAGAAAACAAAATACTTCCCGCTTGTGTCATGGGGCTGATGACATCCGTATTCGGATACTTCGCCCTCATGTTCAGCATTCAGGGATAGACATGAATTGATGTTTTATTGCAAAGCTATTATTCTTATTCCATAAGGATTTAGAAAAGTGGTTTCAATAAGGGCGGGTACACAAGTGGAGGAAAAATCAGTCAATCTCAAAGATTTCAATCGCAATCGCATTTACAGGCTGCTTCGGGATAAACAAAGCCTGTCCAAACAGGATATCGTTAATCAATTGCAATTAAGCCTTCCTACGGTTACCCAAAATTTAAACTACCTGCTTGAGCAGCAATTAATAGCCAACACAGGCACATTTGGCAATACCGGAGGACGGAATGCGCAGGCTTATTCTTATCTGAACCAGGCCAAAGCGGCAATCGGGCTTAATATCACCAAACAATACATCACAATTGTAGCTGTAGATTTGGACGGAAATATTATAAAGATCAATCGGACCAAACAATCGTTTGAACGATCGGATCATTACTTCCGTCTGTTAGGAGAGCTCGTCCGGGGGATCGTTGAAGATTCTAGTCTGGATAAATCCAATATTTTAGGAGTTGGAATTGGTGTACCGGGATTGATCTCCGAGGATCAAAGGACCGTATTTTACGGAGAAATTCTGGATTTCACCGGTGAAACACTGGAGAACCTCGGGAAATATATCCCGTATCCATCGCTTCTCATTAACGATGCAAATGCCGCAGGCTTATCCGAAATATGGGTGTCCTCGGAGATCGAGCACGCCTTTTATATTTCATTAAGCAATAATATTGGCGGGGCCGTCTATATCGGCAACAAAGTGTTTCCCGGAGTAAATCAAAAAAGCGGCGAGATTGGTCATATGACTATTGTTCCTGACGGCCTGCCCTGCTATTGCGGTCAAACAGGCTGTCTGGAGGCCTATTGCTCGGCTGATCTTTTATCGGATGCAGCAGGCGGCAGTTTGGCAGCCTTTTTTGACCAGTTAAAAGCAGGCAACCCGGACATGACCAGCCTGTGGCAGACCTATTTACAGCATCTGTCCATTGCCATAAACAACATTCGCATGTTATTTGACTGCGATATCATTATCGGCGGATATGTAGGGGCGTATATGGAAGATTATTTGGCTGCGTTAAAGGAGCTCGTCATCGCCAGAAATGCCTTTGAGCAGCAAGCTGATTTTCTGCGCGTATGCCGCTATAAGACCGAATCCATTGCCGCAGGAGCGGCTATACCGTTTGTACATGAGTTCATTAATCAAATCTGATCGTACGTTGAAGGGACTTTCCCGAAAAGCAGCGTTATAGAGGTACTCCTCTGTAACGCTGCTTTTTGTTTTGAAACTCTGGCTGCTTTTTTCAGCAGACTGCGGGCAAGCGAAAGCTGCCGATCTCCAGTCTAACTTTGGGCAAGCCTGGTCACCGTACGTTGGATCTCCTCCAGTGAAATCACGTTAAATGGAAAGCTTGCGGGGGCTACGCTGGATTCACTCCAGCATAATGGTCCAGAATGAGCCACTATCGTCCAAACGAGAGAATTATACTGTAGTCAATCCAACGTAGATCGAGTCTCCATTCAACGCGCTCCATTATCCTGTACGGAATCCAATGTAGCTCTGCTTTGTTGGACCCAGAAGGATAGAGGTACTTTTGAGACATCCCTTTTTTATAGATTGACAATAAGATCATTTGGAACTAGACTTACTTTAATTCGTTTTTTAAAATCATTTTACAAAACTACTTTATTAAAGGTGGTATAATCATGAGCCTACACACAGCGCTGCCGGCAACCATGAAAGCACTTGTCGTCTATGGAAAAGAAGATTACCGGTTTGAGCCAAACTATCCCACGCCGGAATGCGGTCCCGATGATATCATCATCAAAACAGAAGCATGCGGCGTCTGTGCCTCCGATCTGAAATGCCAGCATGGAGCAGCAATGTTCTGGGGTAATGAGACCCAGCCAACATTTGTGAAGACACCTTTTATCCCCGGTCATGAGTTTCTGGGAACCGTCGTACGGATTGGAGCAAATGTGACGGAATTTAAAGTTGGAGAACGTGTAACCGCCGATCAAATTGTCCCTTGTGAGGAATGCCGATTCTGCAAGAGAGGACAATACTGGATGTGCCAGCCTCACCGCATTTTAGGCTTCCAGACGGAAAATAACGGCGGAATGGCCGAGTATGTACGTTACCCGAAAACTTCTGTGATACATCGCGTTCCGGATGAATTAAAGCTGGAGGATGCCGTGTTAATTGAACCTTATGCTTGCTCGAAGCATGCTGTGGACCGGGCACAGATCGGTTGCGAGGATATCGTTGTGATCTCCGGCGCGGGCCCGTTAGGACTTGGCATGATTACATATGCCCGCATGAAAAACCCGAAAAAGCTGGTTGTGCTGGACTTAATTGATAGCCGGTTGGAGAAAGCCAAGGAGTTTGGCGCCGATATCGTGCTTAACCCGAAAGAAACGGATGTCATTCAAACCATTCTGGATCTGACCGAAGGCTACGGCTGTGACATCTACATTGAAGCTACCGGTCATCCATCCAGCGTAACGCAAGGGCTTAGCATGATCAGAAAGCTTGGACGTTTTGTGGAGTTCAGTGTATTTGGCGAACCAACCACCGTGGACTGGTCCATTATTGGCGACCGGAAAGAGCTCGACATTCTAGGCTCGCATTTGAGCCCTTATTGCTTCCCCTTCGTTATTGAGAACATCGCAAACGGCAATTTGAAAACAAACGGTATTCTAACCCGGCAATTTCCGATTGAGCAATGGGAAGAAGCCTTCGAATACGCCTCCGGCAAGCATGGCGATTTCAAAGTAACTATTACCTTCTAAAATATAGACGCAGAAAAAGAAGCTCCTATCCCCTGAAATGGCGGTTTAGAAGCTTCTTTTTCTGTTTCTAGAAAATTAGGGTTGATGTGTATATGGATTTGATGAATAATGAATATTGTTGCTGATACAAATTTTGTATTTTTATGCATACAATCTACATTGAAAAGGATTATTACCAATGAATTCTCGAAGGCAACTTCTTTTTTTAGTTACTTCCTTTATTTTATTAAGTGTTTTAACATGCTCTAAACTTGTTCTCTCCTATTACTCCACAGAAAAAGCAACACAAACGACATTAGCCAAGCAGTATATCACCATTGCAAAAAATATTGAGGACGGATTAGATATAGCAGCATATGAACGTTTTCTTCAAACCAAGCAAACGGATTCGTCTATTGAGCAATACCTGGAGGAGTATCGCTCACGAATCAATGCGTTATATGTTTATACGCTGCTATTGGATGAAACTGATGTAGCCAAGGTCATGCTGGCAGCAGTTCCGCCGAATGCCCCGCCATTTGTGATTGGGTTCCCTTGCACCGTACCTCCCAAACAGGTTAATCAGGCAAAAAAAGGCATCGTGTATTATACGGACATCATTAAAGACGAAAGCCATGGCGTATATTTGTCAGTTGGCGTGCCCATTATGAACGATTCAGGCAAACAGCTGGGTGTGGTGGCCATCGATATTGATGCAAGCCAACTGGAGTCCATCAGCCAATCGGTCATTAACAGCAACAAGATCATATTTGCAATTGATATTCTATTTGCTGTTATGCTGCTGCTGGCCTTCTTTATCCTTCGAAAATGGCATAAAACAAGATTGAAGCAGGATCTTTATGAATCCGAGCAAATGTATATATCCGAAATGGGCAAGGTGATGAATTCCATCAAGTCCAGCCGCCATGATCTGATGAATCATTTTCAGGTGCTTCACGGTTTGTTAACTTTGAAGAAATACGATAGGGCTGAGAACTATCTCAAGCAATTGGCAGCTGACTCCAGAACCTTGGATTTATCCCTAAGGATAAACAATCCGGTCGTCCTAATTCTGTTCCAGAGTAAATGGGAGCTGGCACAATCCAAAGGCATCGAGCTTCAATTCGATACCGCGCCCGAAGAGTACAGCCGGATTGAGTCGATGGATCTGGTGAAAATTTTGTCGAATCTATTGGATAACGCTATCGAGGCGACTAACGCCTATGAAGGCAAATTACCCCGCATAATTCGCGTTACGGCGAGAAAAACGGGCCTGCAGTACGTATTTACCGTGTACAATCCCGCTACTCTGACATCGAAGGAACAAAAACGTTTGTTTCACAAATATGGATATACGTCCAAAGACAACCCGGATGCTCTCCGCGGACATGGCCTCATGATTATTACAAGGACAGTTCATAAGTACCACGGGGAAATTCAGTTCAAGTATGAGAACGAAGAAGTAAGCATTCAAATCTTGCTTTAACGACAACAAGAGGACCTCCCTACAAGCCGGAGGTCCTCTTTCTATTATTTTTTCCGCTGCCGCAGCTCCTGATTCTGGCGGATCTTGCCTTCCATCCCCTGCTCGGTCGCCTTGTAGATCGTTATCCCGTGCAAGTTATCCGGCAAGTACTGCTGATTCACATAATGACCCGGATAATCATGCGGGTACTTATAGCCCTCGTGGCCAAGCTGCTGGGCGCCTTTATAATGCGTATCCCGCAAATGAAGCGGCACCTCGGTAAGCCCCGCCCCTTCAATCGCTGTCATTGCTTTGCCAATCGCGATCGCTGCTGCATTCGACTTTGGACTTTCAACAGCAAACAGGATTGCCTGCGCAATATTGTATTTGGCCTCCGGCCAGCCGATCTTATGATAGGCGTCCATCGCCGTTACCGCCTGCACCATTGCCTGAGGGTTAGCAAGTCCGATATCCTCGCTGCAGGCTACAATCAGCCGGCGCAGGAAGGTCATCGGATCCATCCCCAGCTTCTCGACCGCATACAGAAACCAGAATAATGCAGCATCGCTGGAACCCCGGATACTCTTATGGAACGCAGACAAGACATCATACTGCGTCGACATGTCGGCCCGGACGGTTGGCTTTCGGATGGACTCCTGCGCAACCTCAATCGTAATCCGGACTGATCCGTCCGGCTCCGAAGGTGTTGTAACCGCAGCAAGCTCCAGCGCATTCAGCGCACGCCGGATGTCTCCGCCTGCCATGGAAGCGATATGTTCAAGCGCCTCCTCCTCGGCATGAAGAGTCATAAAGCCAAGCCCGCGGTCCTTATCCGTTATCGCCCGCTTCATCGCTTCGAGCGCATGCTTCTCGTTCAGCGGCTCCAGCTGGAACAGCGTTGAACGCGATAGAAGTGCTCCATTCACATGATGGAACGGGTTCTCTGTTGTTGCTCCGATGAAAATAATAATCCCCTGTTCAACAGCCGGCAGCAGCGCATCCTGCCTGGAGGTATTAAACCGGTGTACTTCATCGAGGAACAGGATTGTTTTTTTTCCATACATTAATTTGTTCGTTCTTGCCGCTTCAATGACTTCGCGTACATCTTTCACCGAAGCGTCGACCGCATTCAGCTTAACAAATTCCCCTGCTGTACGCTTCGATATAATATTCGCCAGCGTTGTCTTGCCGCAGCCTGGAGGACCGTATAATAAAATCGACGACACCTGGTCGCCTTCAATCGCTCTGCGCAGCAGCTTGCCCGCTCCGATAATATGTTCCTGCCCGATATAGTCATCCAGCGTTTCCGGCCGCATCCGGTCGGCTAGCAATCTTGCCCGCGGCGTCTCCGCTTCCTGATAAGAGAATAAGTCCATTTCTTCGATCACAACCTTTATGCCCACATTAATACGATGATAGCATACTCGCACATACGTTCGCTACCATTGCAATTAGGGCTGCTGCCATAAGCTAATTTTTTTTCTAAAACCCAGTCATTTCGTGGGTATTACTATAATAATTTACCATTATATTACCGATATATTCCTAGGGATATTCTTCCTTTGTAATACCGTGTATAACGAATTACAAGCATGGAGAGGGAACTAATAAATATATAAAAACACTAGACAGAGAGAGAGGATAAGGAGAGTTGCATTTTGTTCAAAACAGTGGAGAGCGAGTGGGAACTTGCGATATTCAACAGCATCTGGATTTCGGTATGGGAAGAAAAGGGCTTCGAGCTCGAGCATACCAATCAGGCAGTCGAAAGATACCTTGCTGTATCGGGCGAAGGACAATGTGTCGGAACGTCTGAGATCAAGCCCTATCTGCCCGGACTTAACGAGATCGACACGGTAGCTCCTTTCCGTCAGCACCCTAAAGTCATCGAAGACCCAACCCGCGTAGCGGAAATTGATAAAATCGCCGTTTTACAAAATTACAGGGGACAACAAGCGATCTCGGATTTATTATCTTCCGCCGTCTATTGTGCCGAGAAGTATAATTTTCGCTATTTTATATCCCTGCTGGAGCCTGTTTTTTACCGCGCTCTCCGGATTACCTTCCATATTCCGATGGAAAAGGTCGGGGGCAGGCAGTTTTACAAAGGGGATGATGTGATTCCCGTTCTCTTCGACATGGAAGCGATCTACCGTAACAAACAGGAATATAAGTGGCTGGCCTATCCAACAACGCAGAACATCAGACCTGCCGGCAGAGCAATGTCTGCATTATAAATTCAATAGGTAAAGGTAGAGATCACGATTATGACCAGAGATCAGATTGTGCTTGACAAAAGGAACCGGTTATTTGTAAAAATTTTATGGGGACTGCTTGCCTTGGGCCTTGTCGCCGATATCGGCGCAGGTCTCGGGATGAATATGATTGTATTGCTTGCCATAGTAGGTCTGGTCAGCTGCGGTATCGCTACCTTTATGACCTACAAACGAATTCTGGTCCAATACATTATGTATGTTGTTCCAGTCATTCTAACGGCATTAACGGTGCTGCTGATCGTGTCTGACCCGCATCCGATTATCAGTACATACTTCCTCGTCTATGTGAATATTGCGGTCATGACGCTTTATGCGGATTATAAGCCAATCATCTTCACCGGTGTTCTCGGAATGGGTGTCAGTACCTATATTTTTCTGGACCCGGATTTGCAGCAGCAGTTATTCCCGAATGATTCCTTGGTGTACCTGTTCTTGTATCTGATCTTTGCGACAGTTGCTCTCTCCTTCTCCGCCAAATTCAGCCAGCGTCTGCAGGCGGATGTTACCGCCGAGCGACGTGATGCGCTTGAATCCAAAGAGCTTGCCGAAAAGGTTGTCGAGAAGCTCAAATCAATGATTCTGATTCTTGGCGAATTCAGCAGCGAGCAGAAAAGTACGGTAGAATCCACCGGCCAAATTTCCCGGGAGGTTACGACTACCTTCGCCGAAATGTCCGCTTCGATCGAGAAGCAGACAAGTATGGTCCTTAATGTGAGTGATTCGGCCCATACGATTGAGACAGCAGTCTCCCAGCTCCGTGAAGGCTCCTCCCAATTACAGCAATACTCATCCGATACTGCCGTACTGACGGTGGAAGGCAATGAATTGATCCAGACCTTAACCACCGATGTAAACAGTGTAAAAGCAATCATTGCCCAAACGGTATCCCTGATGGAACAACTGATTGAGCAGAATGAACAAGTAAGCTCGATTGTAGGTTCAATCCGCGAGATTTCCGAACAGACCAATCTCTTGTCTCTAAATGCAGCCATTGAAGCCGCTCGTGCAGGCGAGCATGGCAGAGGCTTTGCGGTTGTAGCCGGAGAAGTCCGCAAGCTGGCTGACCATGCGAATATTGCAGCCGGCGAGATTACAAACATTCTGGGTACCATTCATACCTCGATTACAGCTGTAAGCGAGCAAGTTCATCTGGGTCAGCAGGCTGTAGATACCAGCTACGAGGCATCGCAGAAGGTAGAAGGCATCATCAAGCGGATTAACAGCAATACCGAGCAAGTCAAGCAGCAATCCGATACCGTTGGCGAGTCTTCCAAGGAGCTGTATGAGCAGTACTCGTCAATCTCTGATGAGATGACAGGTATGGCGGCCATTACCGAGCAGAATATGGCTTCCGTCGAAGAAGTATGCGCAAGCATGGAGAACCAGGACGTTAAGATCGGCCATCTCGTCGAAGGCTACTCCCAGCTGGATGTCTTGATCTCTGAGCTCAAACAATTAGTTGAGCCCGCAGCAAAATAACGGCAACAACAAACCGCAAGCGGAATTTCCGCTTGCGGTTTGTTGTTAGAAGCTCCCTCCATTAATTACTTCTCGTAGAAAATCGACAAAAAAATACAAAGCTTGATATAATAATGACTCAACATCAAAGACGCAGGTGGGCGGAGATTCATATGAGTTTATTTAAGCTGGATTTCTTAAAGAGGAATAAGAAAAAGCCGGTCATTTCGAGTCTGTTCCATACCTCCTTATTAGATCAACAGTCAGATATTTTCCTGCTTTTTGATAACAATGGACGTCTCCTGGAGGCTAATCAGGCCTTTACAGATACGTTAGGGTATTCCATTGATGAATTTAAGCAGTTAACCTATCGGTCTCTGTTGCCTGAAGATCAAATAGAGAAGGCTTGGGAGTATTATCATAAATTAATGCTGGGTGAACCTCAAACCTACGATCTTTGTTTTCTTCACCAAACAGGCCGGATTATCGAATTATCCGTTGCTGCCGTTCCAAGAAGAAATAACGATAAGATTGACGGATTTTATGCCATTGCCAAAGACTTGTCGGAAATAAAGTTAATAGAGCAGCGCTACATCTCCTTGCTTAAAAATATGCTGAGCGCAGCATTTATCATCGATTTGCAAGGCAACATCCTCGATGTGAATGAAGCTGCTGTCAAACTGACAGGCTATGAGAAACATGAACAAATCCATTTTAGTCAATTCATTAAACGCGAAAATCTTGAAAGCACTTTGGAATATCATCAAAGAGTAATTGACGGGGAATCCTTGTCCTTCAATATAACTATTCTTCATAAAAACGGTCAAGGTATTGATGTCGTCACTACCCTGTTCCCTATTTTCATGCATGACAAAGTAACCGGCATCATCGGGATAAGCAACGATATCTCGAACGAGACAAAAAACAAACAATTGCTGCATGTGAACCAGCAAAGATATAAATCCCTTTTTGAACAAAACCCGGATGCTGTCTCTTACTTCGATCTGAAGGGAACATTTATAGATTGCAATTCAGCATTAGAACAAATATTAGGATACTCAAGGGATGAATTATTACATTCAAATTATGGACATCTGATTGCAGAGCAGGATCTGGATAAAGCCAACCACTATTTCAATCAGACTTTAAAAGGCGAAAGCCAAAGTTATGAGCTCGTTTGCCAACATAAGCAGGGGCATCCGGTATACATGAGTATCACCAAACTTCCAATCATTGTCGATGATCGCATTATCGGAATTTATTCCATAGCCAAAGACATATCCACAAAAAAGCATGCTGAGAATGCAGTAATTGAAGCCGAGTCCAAATACCGCAGTCTGGTAGAGCAATCCATTGTTGGCGTCTACATCATCCAAAACAATATCATTGTTTACGCAAACCCGCATCTGGTTGACATGCTTGGTTATAAAGAAGCGATTATTGGCATGAGCATTTGGGATCTCATTCACCCGGAGGACAACTTATTTGTAGAACAAAATATTCTAAAACTAGAAAATGAAATTAATACCATGCATCATCCTCTTCGCGTATTAAAGCGGGACGGGAAAGTCATCGATGTAGAGCTGTATTCCAACCGCATCAACTATCAAGGCACAGCTGCCATCATTGGCACCATCCTTGATGTAACCGAGAGAAAAAAGGCAGAGGAAATGAATGCTTTTCTCGCCTACCACGACTCCTTGACCGAGCTGCCTAACCGGAGAAAATTTGAGGAAATGCTGGAGCAAACCTTGGAGAAAGCCCAGATTGTCCGCCAACATTTTGCTGTTATGTATTTGGATATGGACCGCTTCAAATACATTAATGACTCATTAGGACATGCTGTAGGTGACCAGCTGTTAATCTCGATTGCCAAGCGCTTGAAAGCTCAAATCAGGGAAAATGATTTTGCTGCCAGAATGGGCGGAGATGAATTTACCGTTATTCTCCCTCAGATTCGGGATAATGATAGTGCTGTCGAAGCAGCCAAGCGTATAATTGAGAAGATCCGGGAGCCTTTTTACATTGAAGGATATGAGCTGTTTATTACAACAAGCATAGGGATCAGCATATATCCTAATGACGGTGATGATTCATTAACGCTGATGAAAAATGCCGACTCCGCCCTTTATCGTGCTAAAGAGCTGGGGAGAAACAGCTATCAGATCTTTACATCATGCATGAATGTGCAAACTTATAAGGTTTTTACGCTAGAGAAGGATCTTCGTAAAGCCATTCAGCGCAATGAGCTGGAAATGTATTATCAGCCTAAGGTTAATATCTATACAGGTGAAATTATCGGCGCTGAGGCATTGATCAGGTGGAATCATCCCGAATGGGGCATTGTATCGCCGAATGAATTTATACCGTTATCCGAGGAAACCGGATTGTTTATATCTATTGGCAATTGGATCAAGCATGCGGTATGCCGGCAGAACAAAGAGTGGCAGCAAGCCGGTCTTAAGCCTATTCCAATCTCCCTTAACGTGTCGGCCAAACGATTTTTATCCAATGATATCATTGATGCTGTTCAACAGGTATTATCCGCAACCGGATTAGATCCCCGGTACTTGGAGATTGAAATTACAGAAAGCTCGCTGCTGGAAAATGCGGAGACGGTTATGGCAACGCTTGATGCTCTAAACAAGCTGGGTGTTGTCATCTCGCTGGATGACTTCGGAACAGGCTACTCATCCCTCTCCTACTTAAAAAGATTTAAGCATATGATCAGCACCTTGAAGATTGATAAATCCTTTATTCATGACTTGCATCGAGGCAGTGACGATAATGCGATTATCAGCACAATTATTCAATTAGCCCAGCATATGAAGATGTCTGTTGTCGCGGAAGGCGTTGAGACCGAGGAACAGCTTCATATTCTCAAGCATCTGAAATGTGATCTGGTTCAAGGCTACTTGTTCAGTAAACCCGTGCGGGCCGAAGAGTTTGCTCAACTATTGAAACGAGGCAGATTATCTCCTCTAATTAAAGGCGAAGACACCCCCTTCGAGAACAGACGGGCCTATTTCCGTATTCAGCTTCCTTGCCCTCTAAGTGCATTAATGACCGTAATAGAGATCAACGGAAGAAGTATTGAGCTTGGTAAAACGGAAATTGTGATTGAGAATATAGGTGCAGGAGGGATGCGATTCTTATCCTCCATCCAGCTTGCCGTCCACCCTGGAATTCTGTTAGAGATTGAGACTCAGCTTCTCTACAAAACCATTAAGCTATATGGCAAAGTTGTCTGGTTAAAGGAACTGGAATCCGATATTTATCAATACGGACTGGAGTTTCTGGTCAACGAGGATGAAAGAACATCCTTGACCCGTGTCCTTCATACGCTTTCCGTACAACTGATGAAAAACCCTCTTGTTCCCGGCTGCAGATTCATGAAAGAAGACCCGATTCATTATTTAAGAACCTTCTCAAATCACCGCAATCCTTGAGAAAACCGCAAGCGAATCCCCCGCTTGCGGCTCTTTCTGTTTCCTCCCCACGAAGGCTCTTTTGGTATTGCCTTTATTGTTGATGCTTGGGGAGTGGAAGAAAAGTATCTCCTGCAGGAGCAGAGCGCTTGCCTTTGCCTGTGCTTTGCTACCATTGAATATTGTTCATTGCAAAGCACTGGCAACAGCAACCGGAAGGAGAAACTTTTCTGTAAATCCCATCCCGCATCAATTAATAAAAGGCCGCCCAAGGACGGCCTTTCCACTATACTTCAATACCATGCTTCGCCAAAAGATCCTTCACCACAACACTCACCATAATCAGGCCCGCTACAGGAGGCACAAAGGAGTTGCTCGCCGGCGGCTGCTTCGCTTTGCGGATCTCCGGAGCGTTCTCCGGTACAATACGCTGCGTAACGTCCTCACGCGGCTTGTTAGGCGTCTCCGAGGAGAAGACAACCTTTACACCCTTTTTAATACCTTCCTTGCGCAGCTTCGTCCGTACGACGCGTGCAACTGGATCGGTATGGGTCTTCGAGATGTCCACAACAGTGAATTTCGTTGGGTCCATCTTATTGGCCGCACCCATGCTGGAGATAATCGGAATGTTCCGCTCCAGACATTGCTTGATCAAATGGACTTTATACGAGATCGTATCAGAAGCATCTGCAACATAATCAAGCGGATAAGCAAACAGCTGCTCATACGTCTCTTCCGTATAGAACATCCGCAGCGAGATCACTTCGCATTCCGGGTTAATCAGCTTAATCCGGTCGCGCATCAGATCTGCTTTCGGCTGTCCTACTGTAGTCGTAAGTGCATGAATCTGGCGGTTTACGTTCGTAATATCCACAACATCCTTATCGATCAGGATGATTCGGCCTATACCGGTCCGGGCAAGAGCCTCGGCCGCGATGCCGCCAACGCCGCCGATGCCAAGCACGGCGACGGTACTCCCTTTCAGCGCTTCGAGACCCTCGGGGCCAATCGCAAGCTCAGTACGAGAAAATTGATGCAGCATAGTTGTTGCGGCCTCCCTTATTAAGCTTGCTTGTTGCCCGCAGCAGCCGCTTCCGGCTTCGGCTTAATAACCGTGCGGATATGAAGCTGTTCAAGCTGCGACAGTTCGACTTGGGACGGTGCATCGCATAGCAGATCGGTTGCACTTGCTGTTTTCGGGAATGCAATCGTCTCACGCAGGTTTGTACGGCCTGTAAGCAGCATCACGAGGCGGTCAAAACCAAAAGCGATACCGCCATGAGGAGGCGTACCATAATCAAATGCGTCAAGCAGGAAGCCAAACTTCTCATGCGCTTCTTCCATCGAGAAACCAAGTGCGCCAAACATTTTTTCTTGCACGTCGCGTTTGTAGATACGCATCGAACCGCCGCCCACTTCGTAGCCGTTCAGAACGATATCATACGCTTGTGCGCGAATTTGGCCAGGGTCTGTCTCGAACAGATGCAGATCCTCGTCCTTCGGACGTGTGAACGGATGATGCACCGCCACATAACGTTTTGCCTCTTCGTCCCACTCAAGCATAGGGAAGTCAACCACCCATACGAACTTGAATTTGGAATCGTCGATCAGGCCCAGCTCACGGCCGACTTTCAGACGCAGGTTGCCAAGCACGTCGGCAACAACTTTTGCTTTGTCAGCAGAGAAGGTCAGCAGATCGCCCTCTTCAACGTTCAGGCGCTCAGTCAGAGCCGCAATCTCTTCAGGCTTCAGGAATTTAACGATTGGACCTTTCCACTCGCCTTCTTTAACCGTAATCCAAGCCAGACCTTTACCGCCGTAACGGGCAGCAAACGGCTGCAGATCGTCAAGCTCCTTGCGGCTCCAGTGACCGCAGCCTTTAGCGTTGAACGCCTTCACGACACCGCCGCCTGCTGCAACGCTTGCGAATACTTTGACATCGCTGCCTGCAACGATATCTGTAATATCTTCAATTTCCATGCCGAAACGAAGATCCGGCTTGTCGGAGCCGTATTTGTTCATTGCATCCGCATAAGTAATGCGCTGGATTGGAAGCTCGATCTCTACGCCAATGGTTTCGCGGAACAGACGTGCAATAAGCTGCTCCATCATGCCAAGCAATTGATCTTGCGTCAGGAACGAGGTCTCGATGTCGACCTGAGTGAATTCCGGTTGACGGTCTGCGCGAAGATCTTCGTCACGGAAGCAGCGAGCGATTTGGTAGTAGCGCTCAATACCGCCGACCATCAGCAATTGCTTGAAGATTTGCGGCGATTGCGGCAAGGCAAAGAATTCGCCCTCGTGAACGCGGCTTGGCACCAGATAGTCACGCGCGCCTTCCGGCGTGCTTTTCGTCAGGATTGGTGTTTCAACGTCGATAAAGCCTTCACCGTCAAGGAAGTCGCGGAATACTTTAGCTGCTTTCGAACGAAGCAAGAGCGTTTTGTGCATTTCCGGACGGCGCAGGTCAAGGTAACGGTATTTCAAGCGAAGCGATTCGTCTACTTCAACGCCGTCTTCGATTGGGAATGGAGGCGTCTTCGCAGCGTTGATCACTTCGATCTCCGTCACACGGATTTCGATTTCACCTGTCGCCAGGTTTTTGTTTACCGTCTCGGCATCACGCTCTACAACTGTACCTTTAACTGCCAGTACGTATTCGTTACGCGCACGGTCAGCGATTGCCAAAGCTTCGCCGGAGAAATCAGGGTTAAATACGATTTGCACGATACCTGTACGATCGCGCAGGTCGATGAACAATACACCGCCAAGATCGCGACGGCGTTGTACCCAGCCGTTCAAGGTTACTTCTTCGCCAATGTTGGCTTTTGTCAATGTGCCGCACTGATGAGTTTTCAGCATCATAATGGATGTAACTCCCCTTTGTATTAGATAGTTTTCAATTCGGAAGCAAGGCTGGCAAGCGCTACAACACGCTGCTCGCCTGTCGCCATTTCCTTCAAGGCAATCTCGCCGCGGACCAGTTCATCGTCGCCGAGAATAGCCGTATAACGGGCTTGCAGGCGGTCTGCCGATTTCATCTGCGCCTTCATTTTCCGGCCCAAATAATCGCGTTCCGCACGAATTCCGGAAGTCCGAAGCTCGTAGACGAGTCTTGTCACTTCCCAGTCTGCCGCTTCACCAAGCGCAACGACATACACATCAACTTGATGCGCATTATCCAGCTCGGCCTGTTGATGCTCAAGCAGCATAATGGTGCGTTCCAGACCAAGACCAAGACCTACGCCCGGCTGATCCGGTCCGCCGATCTCGGCTACAAGGCCGTTATAACGTCCGCCGCCGCCGATGGTATCAATCGCGCCGATCCCCTCCGCTTTGTATTCAAATGCGGTATGCGTGTAATAGTCCAGACCGCGAACAAGTCTTGGATTAATAGAGAACGGAATACCCATATCCGTCAAATACGTTTTTACTTTGTCGAAGTGGGTATTGCACTCCTCATCCAAGCTGTCGAGAATCGAAGGCGCCCCCTCGAAATGCGCTTGGTCCACCTTGCAATCCAGTACGCGAAGCGGATTACGCTCCATGCGGGACTGGCAGTCCTTACAGAGCAGCTCGCGCTTTGGCGTAAGGAAAGCCAGCAGCTTCTCCCGGAAGGCTGCACGGACCTCAGGCGTGCCAACGGAGTTAATCTCCACCCGGACATTCTTCAGTCCTACCTCCGTGTAGAAGGTATAACCAAGGGCAATTACTTCCGCATCAATCGCCGGCTCGACAGATCCAAGCGCTTCGATCCCAAATTGGTGGAATTGGCGGTAACGGCCGGCCTGCTGGCGTTCATAGCGGAACATAGGTCCGATATAATACAGCTTCGATACATCAGGCTCACCGTACAGCTTGTTCTCCACATAAGAACGGACAACGCCCGCTGTCCCTTCCGGACGAAGCGTAATGCTCCGATTGCCGCGGTCCGTAAAGGTGTACATCTCTTTCTCAACAATATCCGTCGTCTCACCTACGCCGCGTTGGAACAGCTCCGTTGCTTCAAAAATCGGTGTGCGAATTTCACGGAAATTAAAACGTCGGCAAATATCACGGGCTTTCTGCTCCGCATATTGCCAGCGCTCAACTACTCCAGGCAATATATCTTGTGTACCCGGTGACTTCTGAAAAGCCATTGCAACCCCTCCTCAAAAGAATTGTCGCATCTTTTGCGATAATTCTTACTTCGTAAGCGTAATCCTAAAGAATTGTCGCATCTTTTGCGATAATTCTTACTTCGTAAGCGTAATCCTTACTAACCAGCATTCAATCACGCAAAAAACTCCCGCCCCTAACGACATGCCGTTAAAGGCTAATCGTTAGGGACGAGAGTTGAACTCCCGTGGTGCCACCCATATTCCGGACAAAATGTCCGCTCATTAACGGTTAACGCCCGTTACACGCAGATCGGCTATTTGCAATGATTCTCGATCATCCGTTCACCGTCTGTTCTCCGGAAAGTCTATTCATCCTGTCACCATAAAGACGCTTGCAGCCTTGACGTCTCTCTCTGGGTATGTGTACAAGATTACTTTGTTCCATCAACGAATCAGAAAATTTATATACTGAGTACTAATTCTAACCGTGTCGACAAGATAAGTCAATACTCAATCCCATTTCACTAGTATGCCTCATTCAAGACAAAAAATAAACCTGCAGCCATCGTTGCAGGTTCAAAAATTATATTTTAAAAAAGGGGGTCGAGATTTATTATAGGATAGCGATGTTAAAGAACCGTTATAATCTGATTACAGTAATATTACAAAATAGAAAGCGGTTCATTTGCGAACATTCGTCTTTGAAATACAAAAGCTGCCCTTGTTGAGGCAGCTCTTTGTTCAAATTACATACGTCCGCCGGGCTCGCGCCGATTCGAAGGAAAGGCGAGGAATTCCTCGGCCGTCTCCACCTGCTCTTCCAGCCTGGACATCACAATCGCTTCACGACGGTCGGTATGGAGAAGTCTGCGGGAGGCCCGCTCCACCCCTTGCTCCTTGCGGGATTGATGCATGAATACAGCTCCTTCTGGCAACAGATATTCAAGACGCTTTTGCAAACCGTCTTCCTATCTCTATTGTTGCCAGTCATCACCAATCTTACCCGCCTGTTACTGCTTGCTGTCGATAATAAGCGTGACGGGACCCGAGTTCACGAGGGCTACATCCATCATCGCACCAAACCGACCCGTTGCAACAACAAGGCCTGCTTCACGAAGCCGCTCATTAAACCGGTCATAAAGCGGCTCTGCTTGCTCCGGACGTGCGGCAGCCATAAAGTTCGGACGCCGCCCCTTCCTGCTGTCACCATACAAGGTGAACTGCGAGATGGATAGAATTTGCCCGCCTGCTTCAACGACGGAGAAATTCATTTTCTCATTCTCGTCCTCAAAGATCCGAAGACCTGCTACCTTATCCGCCATCCAGCGGATATCCTCTTCTGTATCCTCATGCGTAATCCCGACAAGAAGCACCAGGCCATGATCAATCGCGCCTGCCACTTCTCCATCAATCGTAACGCTTGCTTGCTTGCTCCGCTGTACAACAACCTTCACGCCCTGTAAACCTCCAACTAGCTATTCATAATGCGCTGCACGGAGTAGACATCCTGCACGCGTTTGATTCTCTCCACAACAGAGGACAAATGATCAATATTGCGGATCAGGACCGTCATATGGATCATCGCCATTTTATTCTTAACCGAACGGCCCGTTACCGCTGAGATATTCGTCTTGCTCTCCGACACGGCCTGCAGGACCTCATTAAGAAGGCCCGTCCGGTCATGGCCGGTAATTTCGATATCCACACTGTAGTTCGCTTCAATCGAGTCTTCCCACTCGACTTCAATGACGCGGTCCGCCTCTTCGCCCTCCGCATTAAACGGAATGTTCTGGCAGTCCATCCGGTGTACAGAAACCCCTCTGCCGCGTGTAATATAACCAATGATCGTATCACCCGGCACCGGATTGCAGCAGCGTGCGAAACGGACAAGCAGATTATCAATTCCCTTCACCGTCACGCCATGCGTTGGCCGGTTCTTGCGATGGCCTGGAGACTTCATCTCCTTCGGCTCGCTTGTCAGCTCAATAAGATTGGATTTCTCCGCTTCCTTGCGAAGCTTCTCGGTCAGACGCGTGCAAATCTGTGCAGCCGTAATACCGCCGAAGCCAATCGCCGACATCATATCCTCAATATCATTGAAGTTGAACTTATTTGCTACCTCTTGCAGCTTATCGTCGCTCAACCATGCGGACGGCTCAAGTCCAAGCCGCTTCAGCTCGCGTTCGAGCAGATCCCGGCCTTTGGCTACGTTCTCTTCCCGCTTCTCACGCTTGAACCATTGGCGGATTTTGCTGCGGGCATGAGACGATTGCGCAATCTTTACCCAGTCCTGACTTGGGCCGTAGGAATGCTTCGAGGTTAAAATTTCAATAATATCGCCGGTCTTCAGCTTATGATCGAGCGGTACTATACGTCCATTGACCTTTGCTCCAATCGTCCGGTTCCCGACCTCGGTATGAATCCGGTAAGCGAAGTCAAGCGGAACAGAGCCGGCAGGAAGCTCGATTACTTCGCCGCTTGGCGTGAACACAAATACAAGATCGGAGAAAAAATCCATCTTGAGTGTTTCCATAAATTCCGAGGCATCGCGCGCTTCGTTCTGAAGCTCCATAATTTCACGGAGCCAGGACATTTTATCCTCAAAATTCGTATTGGGCACAACGGTGCCTTCCTTGTAGGCCCAATGGGCGGCGATACCGTATTCGGATGTGCGATGCATATCCCATGTACGGATCTGTACTTCCGTCGGCTCTCCGTTAGGACCAATAACCGTCGTATGCAAGGATTGATACATATTGGCCTTCGGCATTGCGATATAGTCCTTGAATCGTCCCGGCATCGGCTTCCAAAGCGTATGAATAATGCCAAGCGTAGCATAGCAGTCTTTAATATTGTCTACGATAATGCGGATTGCCATCAGGTCGTAGATCTCATTAAACTGCTTATTCTTCACGGTCATTTTCTTATAAATGCTGTATATATGCTTCGGACGTCCCGAAATATCGCCGTCGATGCCCATTTCCTCAAGCTTCTCTTTGATCCGGCCGATAACATCGGAGATAAACAGCTCGCGCTCCGCCCGCTTCTTCTTCATCAGATTGGCGATCCGATAGTACTGCTGCGGATTCAAATACCGCAGGGCGATATCTTCCATCTCCCACTTGATCGCTGAAATACCAAGCCTGTGAGCAATCGGGCAAAAAATTTCAAGCGTCTCATAAGCGATACGCCGCTGTGCTTCCTCAGACTGGAACTTAAGCGTACGCATATTATGGAGGCGGTCAGCCAGCTTGATCAGAATAACCCGGATATCCTGCGCCATCGCCAGGAACATCTTCCGGTAATTCTCGTTCTGCTGCTCTTCCTTCGAACGGAACTTGATCTTCTCGAGCTTCGTAAGTCCGTCGACCAGCATCGCGCAGGTTTCGCCAAATTTCGCGCGGATGACCTCAAGGTCAACTGTCGTATCTTCTACTACATCATGCAGCAGCGCTGCAATAATCGACAGTACGTCCATTTGCATATCCACGATAATTTCCGCAACGGCAACAGGATGAAGAATATAAGGCTCCCCTGATTTGCGCACTTGTCCGTGGTGGGCTTGGTCCGCAAATTCATAGGCTTCCCTGATGCGTACAAGATCCTGTTCTTTTATATAGGCCGACGCCTTTTCGATTAACTGCTCTATGCCCATGAATGGTCCTTTCCGAACGCTTGACTCCGATTCGCGCATTTTCCGAGTTTTCTTAATATTATGCTGGAAGTAGGCATCCGCGTCAACCTGCATGCCTCACCAAATTTCGCATAAAGGGACTATGCCGATTCCGCCGGAATACGAATATGAACACATGTACCACAACAAAAAAGAGCTGACCTGAAAGAACCTTAGACTGTTTACAGTCTGCTGTTCTGCAGCGGTCAGCTCTTTAACCGTAATATGTTTATCCTAGTACGTGACGAGAGAGAAGACTTCTACGCCCTCCAGCTTCTCGCGGCCGGTCAGATAAGACAGCTCAATCAGGAATGCTGCACCAACAACTTCGCCGCCAAGCTGGCGGACAAGATTCATCGAAGTCGCAATTGTACCGCCCGTAGCAAGCAGATCATCTGCAATAAGCACACGTTGACCAGGCGAGATAGCATCCTTATGCATAGCAAGGCTGTCATTGCCGTATTCCAAGTCATAGCTGGCCTGAATGGTCTCGCCAGGCAGCTTGCCGCTTTTGCGGATAGGCGCAAAGCCTACACCAAGCGCAGTTGCCAGAGGTGCGCCAACAACAAAGCCGCGTGCTTCAGGTCCGGCAATCACATCGATTTGCATATGCTCGACTGCTTTGCGGATTTCTTCAATCGCCGCGCGGTATACGTTGCCATCCTTAAGGAGAGTGGTAATATCTTTAAAACGGATACCTGGTTGTGGAAAATCGGGAATCACCCGGATGTAATCTTTGAAATTAATGTCGCTCACTCTTTATTCAATCCTTTCTCTACTTCCCATATCAATTATGCCATTACTTCGTTTGGAACATACGGCGAGCGCAGCGCCTCAACTTCACGTTTGGCCTCTTGATACCTCTCTGAGGTGCCAAGATCACGTTTCTGCGGTGCGTTTACGACCATAAAATGAGTGCCGTCCACAGTAATAAACCCAAGCTCGAGAAATACTTCGAGCATGACCGTTATCGTCTGCTCGGGCCAGCCGCATTGTTCAGACAGATAGGCCTCAAGGCCCTTCATTGGCAAACGCTGCTTCCTCTTAATCAGTTGATAGACCTGTCCGAAATGCTCCCGCTCAGGAAATCTCGCGCCGGCCCCTCCGAAATACATATCATGAATATGCAGCTGTGCTTTGCGCTGGCCGTTCCATTCATTGATCGACAGCTCTCCGACCAGATCAACCGGCAGACCGCTTTGCAATTGCTTCGACAGCTCCCCCATACCAAAGCCTACCGCATCCAGTGCGGTACGCCCGCTGCGAAGCGATAGCTTCAGATGTCTGGAGTCCTTGCCCATCGTCCGGTAATCCGACAATTCAGCGGAATGAAGCAGCAGCCTTGGTGAAGGGTTCCCTGCTCCAAACGGCTCCAGTTGGGCCAGTTGACCAATCGTATGAACACTGGCATCCTCCAACGAACAGACAAGATCAATAGCCGTTTTGGGAATCCAGTCCTGCTCCGTCAGCCATTCCAATGCCAGCTCTCCAAGCTTCTCTTCAAAAGCCTGCAGATTATCCCGGTGAAGACTCATCCCTGCTGCCGCTTGATGGCCGCCGTAATGATCCAGCAAATGGTCGCATTCGGTTAAGGCAGCATGAAGATCATAACCTTCAATGGATCTCGCCGACCCTTTGCACATCCCGCTGTCCGCATCAATGCCAAGAATAATAACCGGTTTATAATAACGCTCCAGCAGCTTGGATGCAACGATGCCGATGACTCCAACGTTCCAGCCTTCGCCAGCTAGTACGATAACGGCTGGTTCAGGTACCGCGGCAGCTTCTGCAGCTTCCCGTTTCCCCTGCCATTGCTGCTCTGCTTCCTTCACGATACCGTCCACAATCCGCTGTCTTTCTTTGTTGAGCACATCAAGTGAAGAAGCTGCTCGGATAGCCTCGTCATAATCACCGGTTGTGAGGAGCTCAACCGCACGTCTCGCATGATCAAGCCGGCCTGCTGCATTGATACGAGGCGCCATACTAAAGGCTACTGTAGTGGATGTCACCTGCTCCAGCTCTATCCCGCATGCTTCTGCTAAAGCCCGGAAACCGGTATTTCCGGTGTTCTGCAGCCGTGCAAGCCCTGCCCGAACAAGTACCCGGTTCTCGTCAATAAGCGGCATAATATCCGCAATAGTACCCAGACATACGATATCCGTCCATTCCATGGGCGGGCGTTCCATTAGTGCATGCGCTAACTTGAACGCTACACCAACCCCTGCCAAGCCTTTGAACGGATAGGGACAATCCCCTTGCTTGGGATTTACAACAGCAACCGCATCCGGAAGCTGCTCAGGCGGTTCATGATGGTCCGTTACAACAATATCAATGCCTAGTTCCTTGGCATATTCAACTTGCTCATAGGCGCTGATACCTGTATCCACCGTTACAATAAGCCGAACGCCTTCCGCCGCGGCCAAATCAATCGCGCCTTTGTTCAAGCCGTAGCCTTCCAGGGCGCGATGAGGAATATAATAATCAAAATGATAGCCTAGCTCCCGGAACACATGAATCAGCAGAGAAGTACTGGACACGCCGTCTGCATCATAATCGCCATAGATCCGAATGAATTCACCGTCCACTGCCGCTTGCTGAATTCGGGCAACAGCTTCCTTCATTCCTTTCAGCTGATACGGATCATGCAGCCGATCTTCCCCGCCGCGCAGAAAAATCTCCGCGGCTTCCTTCTCTTTGTAGCCTCTCTGAACAAGAAGCTTGGCTACGAGAGGCGGAACGCCAAGCAGCTTTGACAGCTGCTCCGCCTGCTGTTCATCCTCTTTATTCCAAGGCGCCAAATTCCAGCGTGTTTTTGCTTGTATCACGCTAAAGTTTCAACCCCTTTCCAGTCTATTGCAGAAGCGTCGGCATATGCTCCTGATTCGGATCATGATTAGATCTGTACGGATAACCGGGATCATAAGGCTCCACATGAATCGTTACATCCGTTACATGACCAAAGCGCGTAAGCAGCAGCTGCTTGACCCGTTTGGCAATTTCATGGCCTTCCAGAACAGATATACGAGGATTTACGCTGATGACAATATCAGCTACAACATAATGCCCCTGTTCCTTGGCCTGAATCGACTCAACGGTAATAACCCCTTCTACGCGCTGGATCAGCTGCATCAGCACCTCTGTATCTTCCGATTGGGATTCTGCCTTAGTATCTTTACGTACAAAGCCGGTAATCGTGCGGTAACCGTTCAGCATCACAATAACGGCAATCACAATTGCCGCCGCCGGATCCAAATAATACAGAGCCGGCAGCGCTGCCGCTTTGCCCAGCATAGCTCCGCCGACCCCAACCAAAGCCGCCAGCGAGCAATATAAGCCGGCTCCCCTCTCTTTATGCGAGAAGAATAATTCCCTTGCAACCAAACTAATAAGAATAGCAGCAAGCGCACTCCAGTGCGGCGGCTGATCAACACCTTCCGCAATGGAGCGGATCGCTGATATGCCAATTTCCAGACTGGTAATCAGAAAAAATACGGCTAGAAATACATTCGTCAGGGCTTCCGTCCGCAGCATGGCATTAGCCTTCTTGTGCCCGCTTTGCTTAGCCGATGACAAAGCAAAAGCGGCGGCACATTCTGCCGCCGTTCGGAAGGCATCGGCGAGCAGCGATTTACTGCCCGCAAGTCCGCCTACTATGCCTTTAAACAACGCCAGCGCCGCAGTACCCCATAAGCCAGCCTGTTCGGCCGGCTTTGCCTCCGCATATCGTTGTTCAGTTGACATTTATGCCTCCAGCGTGGAATAGGACGCTGGTGATGGAGCAAGCCAAGCTTCCATTCCACTTTGTTTTAGTAGAGTAAATGATACTTAAACCGCTTTTTTAGCCACTTGTTTCGTTGAAGTTTTTTGCTTGCTCTTCATGACCATCCACAGCGGAGCTGCGATACAGATCGAAGAGTACGCACCGCTTGCAAGACCAATCATCTTCGCCAGAGCAAACAGCTTGATCGATTCGCTGCCGAAGATAAAGAGACAGGTAGCAATAATGAGTACAGCAAGCACGGTGTAAACGTTACGCGCCATCGTCTGCCACAAGCTTTGGTTAACAAGGTCGCCAATTTGCTCTGCGTTTTTCGTTTTGGCAAAACGAAGATTCTCACGGATCCGGTCAAAGATAACGATCTTATCGTTAATCGAGTAACCGATCGTCGTCAGCACCGCCGCGATAAACGGCAGGTCAACCTGAAGACGGAAGATCGAGAAGAGCGTGACAACCACAAAAGCATCATACAAAATGGCAATATTGGCCGCCAGAGCCATACGCCATTCGAAGCGAATCATCACATACAGCATAATCGCTACGCTTGCGATAATAACGGCATAGATAGCTTTAAGACCAAGCTCCTGCGCGATATCCGGCGATACAACGTTCACTTCCGAAGATACTTTATCGCCGTATTTGGCTTTAAAAGCATCCTCAATCTCTTTTACTTTCGGCTGATCAAGCACATCATCAAAACGGGCCGACACACGGTCGCCATTCGTTCCGCCCACCGTAGGCGTAATATCGGAGTAGCCTTGCTGTCCAAGAATATCTTTGGCTTCTGCTTGGGTAATCTTCTTGCCTACGAGAATATCCATATTGGTTCCGGCTTTGAAATCGACCCCAAAGTTCATATGGAAGATGCTGACCGACAAAATACCGATAAGCGTCAGAATAACCGAGAACATAAAAAACTTGTTGCGGTGTTTAATAAAATCGAATCGAACTTTTGCATTATAGAGCACGGATTTCTGCCTCCTTCACGCCGTAGTAGCCAGGTTTAGTAAAGAGGTTACTGCGGATCAACAAGTGAATCAGCAGACGTGCCAAGAAGATATTGGTCACGATACTTACGAGAATACTGAAAATCATGGTCAAGGCGAAGCCGCGAATTGCACCGTTCCCGATGAAATACAGTACCGCACAAGAAATAATATTTGTCACGTTCGCATCCATAATGGTACGGAACGAGTTCTTCGAACCGGCCTTCAGAGAGGACAGCAGGCTTTTGCCGCTGCGAATCTCTTCCTTAATCCGTTCATACATAATAATATTAGCGTCAACCGCCATACCAACCCCGAGTACAAACGCCGCGATACCCGGAAGCGTCAAGGTCGCATTCATCAACTCGAATACCACAACAAGCAGCCAAGTATAAGAAATAACGGTAATGCCGGCAACCAGACCTGGGATTCGGAACAGAATGACTAGGAACAGCAGTACGATTATAGTACCGATAATGCCTGCCCCAACTGTGTCTTCAAGTGATTTTTGGCCAAGCTTGGCGCCTACACTTTGGGTATAAACCTCTGTAAGCTTCAATGGAAGCGCACCAAGATTGATTGTATTTTTCAGGTTATTGGCCTCATCAAGCGTGTAGTTGCCTGAGATTTGTGCCGAACCGCCTGTAATCGGATAATTGACCGAAGGACTCGACAGCAATTGGTCATCCAAATAAATAGACAATGTTTTGCCTGTCAGCTTGGTTGTCACATCTTCGAATTTCTTCGCGTCTTTCAGCTTAATGGTGATCAGCGGATTGCCGAGCTGGTCAAATTCAACCTTTGCGCCGTTTTGTACAAAATCATTGCCTTGCAGCTCAATTGTGCCGTCCGGACCGCGGAATGTCAGATTGACAGGCTTCTTCAGCATCTCGCGAATTGCCGTTTCATCTGTTACACCAGGCAGCCTTACGCGAATGCGGTTGCTGCCCTCACGGGTAATTTCAGGCTCGGTTGTCCCCGTGGAGTCAATCCGTTGCTCCAGGCTTTTGGCCGTTTCTTTGAGCGACTCAGGCGTTACCTGCTCGCCGCCTTCAAGCGGTGAAGCCTCGTACAGTACCTCAAATCCGCCTTTCAAGTCAAGACCGAGCCGGATATCTTTGACAAGAGCCGGGCTCGTCCAAGCGATAGCGCCAAACATGATGACAACGACCGCAAGGAAGGCAGTTAATCTCTTCCAGTTCATACGTACATAGTCCCCCTTAAGATCTCAATATTCCTATTATACTTAGGTTGTACTTGCGTGTAAAATTAGAACGCAAAAAAAAGAAACCCCTTCCATCAGAAATGGTTTCCCCGAAAAGCGCTAAGCGTCATAAAATTCATAAATTTTGTCACTTTTAATGACAAGATATCGTTTACGATTTGATGAAGCTCCGGCTGACCGGTCTTATTATACTTTTCGCTTACGCATTCCCAGACTTCTTTTCCCGTTACATGTTCATATCCGATGAGATGAAATTCTTCCGCCTTACTGTTGCACAGCTGTTCGATCGCGCTGTTCAGCTCCTCATCTCCCACGGTAAGTCTCCTCCTTCTGGCCCTGCAAATGTCCTAACCCAAAGCTGCTGACTATCTTTCTACCTATTCGCTGCCGTCTCCTGCTTTTCCTGCTGGCACTTTCGAATTGATAAATTTGGATGACTTGTCTCGTCATAACTTTAGAATGACTCATGATTCTGATTCGGACATGCCGCGCATAAAGATGTACGGAAAGCAGTACAAGAGATGAGGGGCGACTAATGACGAAGCAAACATTTATAAAAGGGGCTATGATCCTGCTGGCCGCCGGCATTATTAACCGGCTGCTCGGCTTTGTGCCGCGTATTGCGCTCCCCCGTATTATCGGTGCAGAGGGCGTCGGGTTGTACCAGCTCAGCTATCCGTTTCTGACCGTTCTGCTGACGGTTATTACAGGCGGGATTCCGCTCGCTATTACGAAGTGGACCGCTGAAGCCGTATCTCGCGGAGACTCGGCACGAGTCAAGCAAATTTTCCGGACAGCGATGGCCCTTACTATTGTACTGGCTGTTATAATGACGGCGACTCTTCTTCTGCTGGCCAAGTGGATTACTACCCATCTGCTGACTGATGCCAGAGTATACCAAACGTTTATTGTGATGACTCCGTTAATGCTTATAATCGGCATTTCCTCCGTCTACCGGGGATATTTCCAAGGCAAGCAGAATATGATTCCTTCCGCCGCTTCCCAAATTATCGAAACCATCATTCGCATCATCGGCTCACTCACCTTTGCTTCTATACTGCTTCCAAGGGGAGTCGAATGGGCTGCGGCCGGTGCCATGCTTGGCGTAGTTGTAGGAGAGATTGGCGCTCTGGCCGTGCTGCTATGGACCTATGCCAGAGATCGAAGCCAGCAAAAGACGGCTCAAGATAACACCGCAATTCCTGCCGTCAAAAACAATCCCCCCGTCCTTCGCCGCTTGCTCGGTTTATCGATTCCGGTTACAGGCAGCCGTATGGTCGGCTCCTTGTCTTATTTGCTGGAGTCGATCCTGACAGCCCGAAGCTTGGCTGCGGCCGGCATCGCTACAGGTGCAGCCACTGCCCAATACGGCGCCTTGCAAGGGATGATTATCCCGCTGCTATTGCTGCCAACAGCTCTGACCTTCTCGCTTGCCTCCTCCCTTGTTCCTTCATTGTCCGAAGCCGCAGCTAGAGGAGATAAAGGAATGATTCATAAAAGAATGCATCAGTCGATGCGTCTCGCACTTGTCGCGGGTGCACCGTTTGTCGTTGTGATGTGGCTGTTCGCGGAGCCAATCTGCCGCCTGCTGTATAATCATGCAGACATCGCCCCGATGCTGCAGCTTATGGCGCCGGTTGGAATATTCATCTATTTGCAGGCCCCCCTGCAAGCAGCCCTCCAAGCCTTGAACAAGCCCGGAACGGCATTAATGAATACCTTTATCGGAGCTGCCGTCAAGCTGATTCTCATCTCGATGCTCGCCTCAAAGCCTGAACTGGGCATCTACGGTGCCCTTATAGCCATTAATGTAAATATTGTGCTCGTAACCGTCCTTCATGGCATCAGTGTTTTGCGCTTTATCGGCTTTCATATGCAAGCTCTTGACTTTATTAAAGTTGGAGCCGCTATGCTCATTATGGGCGCAGCAGCCATGTGGATCATGAATACAAAGCCGTTAACGCTGGAATGGATCAACCTGATCCTTGCCTGCTTCATCAGCGGCATTATTTACTTGCTTCTTATGATCTGGATGAAAATCATCGACCGTTACGATATCGCCCGCATTCCTCTTTTTGGACAATGGTTCAAATGAATAACAAAAAGCCGTGCTTCGGCTAGAAGCGCGGCTTTTTGTCAGAGTTAACAAACAGCTTGCCTTTATGGTCAATGGTGCAGAGGAATACTTCCTTGAAATCATGCACGCCCTGCTCCTGCAGCACATTTTTCAGCCAAAATCTGGTCTTGTCCAGCTTCGCCAAATTCTCGTCCTGCACCTTGCCGTCCATAATAAGCGGAATAGGCAGCATTTCGAACCGAAACCGTGCCGGTGTCTGGGATTGAGGCTTAAAAACGGTTTTGTCAGCGCCCGCATTTGGCTGCTGCTCTTTCAGGTTCTCCGGTTCCTCTTGCTCCTTCTTCTCTGCTTCATCTTTCTCTATAACCGATAATTTCCCCGTCGTCTCCAAAATCGCAAACTCGACATCGGCCACATTGCTAATTTTATTTTCCCTTAATTGAAGCAGCAGATCGTCCAGATTATAGCGCTGCTTGCGCATTACATCGCGGTTCAGCTTCCCTTTGGCGATAATAAAGCTAGGTTTCCCGTCAAACCATAACCGCAGCTTGCGATTCTTCAGCGCAAGATAGGCAATCCCGATCTGAACGATAAGCAGTACGACCATTGGCAGTATACCTTCCCACATAGAACGGTCTACATCCTCAATGACGATAACCGCAATCTCTGCAATCATGACGGAAATCACCAGATCAAACACGGATAACTTGCCTATTTCCCTTTTACCCATAAAACGCATGATCAGAAATACGACGAAGTAAATCAATACGGTTCGGAGCAGCATGCTCCCGTATTCCATCCTAACCGCCTCCTCGTTTTTGTCATGCCGACATCGGAACGTCCGTACAGCTATTCTAGCCTTTGACCTGACACATCATGCGAACGGAGAAGTAACGAATTTATGGGTAAATAACCTATGGCAATACAATAAAATAGATATATATGGTTGAAATAACAAGTGCAAGCAGCGTTAACGGAGCCCCTATCTTCAAATAATCCAGATAGCTGAAGCCTTTGCCTTCCCTCATGGCAAGCCCCGCTACAACTACATTCGCAGAGGCGCCAATCAGCGTACCATTGCCGCCAAGGCATGCGCCAAGCGACAGCGACCACCACAACGGATTAAGGTCATCCGGATTCGTAATATTCATCTGCACACCCAAATCCTGAATTAACGGGATCATCGTTGCAACAAACGGGATATTATCAATCGTTGCCGAAGCAATGCCGGACACCCATAAGATCAGCATCGACGTTTTCGTCATATCCCCTGAAGTCATCTGCAGCGTTACATTAGCCAGATCCGATATGATATTGGTCTCAATCAAGCCGCCAACCAGCATAAACAAGCCGATGAAGAAAAAAATCGTTTCCCACTCGACCATATCAAAGGCTGCTTCAGCGTCCTCCCGCTTCACCCCGATCAGCATGAGCAGCGTAGCACCGCCAATGGCGATAACCGCCGCTTCTACATGGATAATCGAGTGGAGAATAAAGCCAAGGATCGTCAGTAGAAGAATCGCGAGTGACTTAATCATCAATTTACGGTCTTTGAGGTTATCCTCTGCTTTTAAAGCCATAAGCTCCTTCTTGGCTTCCTCCGTGACGACCAGCTTCTTCCGGTAAATCCAGACCAGAAGGGAGATCGTAACGACGAGAATAACAAGTATAACTGGCGTTAAATTGACAAGAAAATCGTTAAACGTCAAGTTCTCATTGGCCGAACCGATCATAATATTAGGCGGATCACCGATTAAAGTAGCCGTCCCCCCAATATTGCAGGACAATATTTCTGCCAGCAGGAAAGGAATCGGCGTTATTTTCAAAATACGGGTAATCGAGAATGTAATTGGAACAATAAGCAGGACGGTAGTCACATTATCAAGAAAAGCAGAGCCGATTCCCGTCAGTACCGATAAAATAATAAAAATTTTAATCGGGTCGCCTTTTGCAGCCTGAGCAGCTCTAACCGCAGCATACTGGAATACCCCTGTCTTGTTCGTAATTCCTACCAGAATCATCATTCCAATTAACAAGAAGATGGTTTCCCACTGAATATGCTCCGTGAAGGCCAGCTTCATATCCAAGATGCCAAGCACAATCATAATAACCGCACCAAATAACGCGATAACGGTACGGTTTATTTTCTCCGTAATAATAACGGCATAAGTCATTAAGAAAATAACAACAGCTGCCGTTACCTGCCAGGAGGCAGGATGGTAAATCGGTTCCAAACCAACAACTCCTTATCCAGCATAAATCAAGCACATCATACAAAAAAGATGTTAATTATGTCCATTCTCTCCAAAACCGCAGGTCTAATCCGCCCGGCTTGACCATAAGGTGTACTAATAGTCTTGTACAAGGGGGGATAAGATGAATTCGGTTAAACCTATTGTCCGACCGCCGCGGATCGCTTCTCCGCTGATTGCAGGTGTCATATATTCGATCATTTGGCTTGCCATAGGTGCACTTCTGCTTTCATTCATGCTGTATTTCAGCAATATGAAGGAGAATAACCTGCCTCAGTATTCGCTCGCTGTCCATGGCTTCTCTGCACTTGCAGGCGGCTTTGTATCGGGCAAACGATCGGGTATGAAAGGCTGGTATTACGGCGCTTTGCTTGGCCTTATCTATGGCATTACTGTTCTAACCATCGGCTTTCTCGCTGCAAACAGCGGTCTTTCCGTGAAAAGCGCTGCCATGCTGCTTGCCGCCATACTCGCGGGAGCATTCGGCGGGATGATTGGAGTTAATCTGAAGAAATAACGTTGATGAAAGCTGCACATACTACATACATGCAAGCATAAACGGCTGTGCCGTCCTTAGGAGGGACAGCATTCGTTTTGCGAATGAAATATAAGCACAGTATAGAACAACTTATACTTTCTTATATTTTGAGAAAACCTCTATCGAGGCCTTTCGAAGAAGGGCGACCGCGTTTAGAGGTTGGTTTTATCGCCAATAAGAAGTTGTTCTTCCGACTTGCTCGGAAAATTATACATTCTTATGTGGTAAAAAAGAAGCTGACTATAAAAGTCAGCTTCTTTCCATTAGAAATTATTCCGTTGCTGCCGGTGCGCTGTTCAGTACGGAGCTGATTGCGCTGCGATCAAACGTCATCTTTGTTGTATCGTTTACGCGAAGAACAACTATGTCGTCCGTCAGCTCAACGATTGTTCCTTGAAGGCCGCCAATCGTTTGAATTTTATCACCCTTCTTCAGCTGGCTGAGAAGCGAGTTCCGCTGTTTTGTTTTCTTTTGTTGCGGACGAATAAGCAAGAAATAGAAAACCGCAAACATCAGAATAAAAGGCCAAATCATTTGGAAGATATTCGTGCTGCCTGCTGCATCTGCTGCTAGAAATGTAGTCATGGAAATTCCCCCCTTTCCCTAAAATCTAAGCTTAAAAGCCCTTATCGTTATCAAACAGGCCATACTTCGTGAAGAAATCGTCGCGGAAATCAAGAAGACGGTCTTCCATAATCGCCTGACGGACATCACGCATGAGCTGTAGTAAGAAATGCAGGTTGTGATATGTCGTGAGCCGAATGCCAAACGTTTCATCTGCTTTCAGCAAGTGCCGGATATAAGCCCGCGAGTAGTTCTGGCAGGTATAGCAAGAGCATTCCGGATCCAGCGGCCCAAAGTCCTCTGCAAACTTCGCGTTGCGGATGACCAGACGCCCTTGGCTTGTCATTGTTGTCCCATTACGGGCAATACGTGTTGGCAATACGCAGTCGAACATATCTACGCCCCGGATCGAACCTTCAATCAGAGCATCCGGTGAACCAACACCCATCAAATATCTTGGCTTGCCTGTTGGCAGCTCAGGAACCGTGTAGTCAAGCACTTCATACATCAGATGCTTAGGCTCGCCTACACTTAATCCACCAATAGCATACCCCGGGAAATCCATGGAAGTCAAATCCTTGGCGCTCTGAATACGGAGGTCTTTGTACATGCCTCCCTGTACAATAGCAAACAGTCCTTGGTCATGCTTGCGGGCATGGGAATTCAAACAACGCTCTGCCCAACGTGTTGTGCGCTCAAGCGACTGCTTTACATAATCATATTCAGCCGGATAAGGCGGACATTCGTCAAAAGCCATCATGATATCCGAACCTAAGGCGTTCTGAATCTCCATTGCTTTCTCCGGGGAAATAAACAGCTTGTCTCCGTTCAGATGAGATCGGAATTGTACGCCTTCTTCCGTAATCTTCCGCATGTCGCTTAAGCTGAATACCTGGAAGCCGCCGCTGTCGGTCAGAATCGGGCGGTCCCAATTCATGAACTTATGCAGCCCTCCTGCACGGCCGACAATATCATGGCCGGGACGCAGGAACAGGTGATACGTATTGCTCAGAATAATCTGGGCATCCATTGTCTTTAACTCTTCCGGACTCATCGTCTTAACGGTAGCCTGAGTCCCTACCGGCATAAAGGTTGGCGTCTCGATGACGCCATGCGGAGTGTGAACTCGTCCAAGACGTGCGCCGGACTGCTTGCAAACTTTAATTAATTCATATTTTACAGCCACTAGTCATTCTTCCTGTCTACATGGGATTATCGTGCCTGCTTGCACAAGTTGTTAATTAGTAGATGAACATGGCGTCGCCAAAGCTGAAGAAACGGTACTCTTCACGGACAGCTTCGCTGTATGCCTTCATAATTGCATCACGCCCGGCCAATGCGCTTACGAGCATGACGAGCGTTGACTTCGGCAAATGGAAATTCGTCAGCAAGGCATCCACCAGCTTAAAGACGTAACCCGGGAAGATAAAAATATCTGTCCAGCCGCTGCATGCTTCAATGGCACCGCCTTCGAATCTGGCTGCTACAGTCTCAAGTGTTCTCGAAGATGTTGTGCCTACGGCTATTATACGGGCTCCCGACGATTTGGCTTCATTTATTATTGAAGCATTTTGTTCATCGAGTTCATAATATTCCGAATGCATGTCATGCTCTTCCACTTTATCAACAGACATCGGCCGGAATGTGCCTAGACCAACATGGAGTGTTACATAAGCAAGCTTGACGCCCTTGTCAACCAGCTGCTGCAAAAACTCCTTCGTAAAATGCAGCCCTGCCGTAGGTGCCGCAGCCGAGCCTTCATGCTTGGCATATACGGTCTGGTAACGTTCCCGCTCTTCCAGCCTCTCCTTAATATAAGGAGGCAGAGGCATTTCTCCCAGCTGGTCCAGCAGCTCCTGGAATATGCCCTCGTACTGAAAACGGATAGTCCGTGAGCCCATGTCTCCTTCATCCTCAACAAATGCCCGAAGCAGCGGTTCGCCGCTGCCGTTATCGCCAAACCACAGCTCAGCGCCAACCTTCATCCGTTTGGCCGGCTTAGCCAGTGCTTCCCAGCGATCCCCTTCCAGCTGCTTGAGAAGCAGAAGCTCGATCTTAGCGCCAGTATCCGGCTTTACGCCCGTTAGCCGTGCCGGAATGACACGCGTATTGTTCAGAACAAGTACATCTCCCGCCTGCAAATAATCAGCCAGATCGGTAAAGGTGCGGTGCGCAATGTCGCCAGTCTCTTTATTAAGTGTCAAAAGTCTCGAAGCTGTACGATCTGCGAGCGGAGTTTGAGCAATCAGATGCTCCGGCAGTTCGAAATCAAACCAATCTACATTCATAGAATCAATCATTCCTTAGCGATGGTTACATCTTTATAGTAGTATTGCAAGATATAAGAGTAGTCATACCCTTGCTGCGCCAGGCCAAGCGCTCCGTATTGAGATAATCCGATTCCGTGGCCGTTCCCTGAACCAACAAACCGGAAGGAAGGATCTTTGGTTGTTGCACGGATCTGGCTGTCTCCATTCATCACAATAACGTTATCATCAGCCTGCGAGACTTTGCCGCCTGCCTGAATGATATACATCGGCTGAGCGGATGAAGTCTTCGTACGAGTGGAGGCCTTTGCGCCTAACATTGTCACCTTCGCCGTCTCGTCTACCTTAAACAGCGTGCTTGGCAACCCGCCTAGGGCAGATCGAAGCACATCTGGATATTTTACATTGTAAGGCTGTCCGTTGACAAGCAATTGTGTAACACGGCCGGAAGGACCCGTTGATCCAACCTGTAAGGAAGTAATTGGACCTGTTACACTCGCCTGCTTCGTCATCGTAGCAAGGAGCTCTGAAGATGTATACGGCCCCTTCACCCAGGACATCGCATTATTCTCAACTGCCTTGTCCAGAACGGCAACAACCGTTCCTTTATTCACTTGTCCCACTAACGAAATAGAATCCTCTACTTTCGGATTTTTCCGAACCTTGGAGCTGTCCGTGTTCACTGTCATCAGCTTTACACCGGCCGCATTCGTTTGACCGGAATCGGTGAGCAGATCCTCACGGATATACCCGCTCTGCTTGTTTGGAAGAACAACGCGGTACCAGGAGTACAGCCCCTTCTCAGAGGAATTGTCCGTTGGACTGGATACACTCTTCAAGTAGGCAACGGAATTACCCCAAATCTCCGAAGCATCGGCTGTTTTGCCGCCGCCATTCGACGAGAACAGCGCCTCGATCAGTTTGCCGTTATTCAGCATTACTTCGCCTGCCGTCTCGTCTACCGCTTGAATAGTTGAAGGCTTCTCCGTTGTTGTACCTTGATATTCCTGGCTGCTTACACTATCAACCACGTTGGCAATCTGGAAGCCAAAGCCTTGATACAGCGCATAAGTACGCGCCGCTACCGCCTGCGCCTTCAGTGCTTCCAGCGGCCATGACGCCATCATCTCTCCGCCAACAACGGAATACAAATATTGCTCGAACGGCAGCTCATTAATGACCGCCAGCTTGCCGTTAAATTCGCTAACCTCAAATTGTCCCCGGTAGGTCCGGCTGCTGCGCTCCGTCAGTTTGATTGGTTTGTCACTTGCCGGCATAATCCGTACCTTAGCACTATTGATTGGAAAAGCATAAAGCGTAATCGGACTATCCGCTTTGCCTGTTACGGTATGATCACTACGCTCCAGGAGATAAGCCGAATTATCCGCTGTCTTGAGGCCGCTGCCCGCTGCGCCTGCTGCCGTCTTCACGACATTAAGCTCTGCTGTGCTGGCAGCAGCACCTACAAAGACGGAGTAACGCATGCTTGCGCTGCCGTCCGCCTTGCGGACTCCAACAAAAGCATCCACTCCCGCCGCACTGAAGGCTTCGGATGCTTTAACCGCCTCTGCTTCAGAGGCATAGGTTGCAGCGCTTTCCAGATGGAAAGGCCCTTGGATGACCGCTTTGGCACTGCCCATTAATTTACTCAGCGTGCTGTCTGCACTCCATTTGGTCATGGCAGCTGTTGCATCTGCCGCATTGCCGTATGTACCTTCCGCAACCTGATAGACCGTCTTGCCTTTCTTCTTAAGGGAAGTAATAAAGCCGCTGCCGGACAATGCCTGCAGCCGTTTGTATGCGGATAATGCCGTTTCAAAGCTTTCCGTCTCGACTACTTTTACCTTGTAATCGTCCTTTGCAATCCGGGACTGTTCATTCGCCCCAATATTTAACCATGATGCAGTACCCGCAGGGTCGCTCATTCCTATTGTTAAGCCTCCGGCAGATGCAAAAGTAGCTGCTGCGGTATTAACCTGATATTTCCCCGGCAATTGTAAATATATAGCAACGCGAATCGTATCAAGCTGCGGAACTGCACCAAGCGAAGGCTTGGCCCACCAGGTTGATACAAACAAAAGTCCGGCGATCGTAAGCAGAGATAAACGCTTGAACGACCATCGTTGAAATTTCATCAATGATTCCCCTTTCCCCTCTCATGTTGCGGCGGCATGGTGCAGCCATTCACGGAACAGCTTTGCTCCGTACGTCCAAACCAATCATATCTGCGTTTTGCAATATAGCGATATAGAAAGTCGCCAAGTTTGCTTAAGCCAGGCAGCCGGTAAAGCGCAGCGAGCAGGCGGAAGCCTTTGATTGTACGCAGGATCCGGACGACTCCGTCCGCACCGGCATAAAGCCGCCCCTTTTCATCCGCGACATGCATCTTCTCGTATAAATTCGTCTCGCTCACTTGTTCGATTCCCGGAACCTTGTTCCCCGGTTCGGACAGCGATTGTACAGGCACGAAGATCAGCTCTGCATTTGAGCGGAGCTCCTTCAGCTTGCTTACCGTTCCTATACACAGATTGCAGGTTCCGTCATATACGACGTACAGCTTTTCCCGCTCGCTCTTCATCCTCTTCACCTTTCCGGTATAGGCACGCCAAGATGCCGATAGGCTTGATCCGTTGCAATCCGGCCTCGCGGTGTCCGCTGCAAGAAGCCAATTTGCATCAAATAAGGCTCATAGACATCTTCAATCGTCTGGCTTTCTTCACCAATGGAGGCGGCTATCGTATCGAGGCCGACAGGACGGCCGGCAAAGGTGGTCATCATCGCCAGCAGCATCTTATGGTCAATGCTGTCCAGCCCCATCGGATCGACCTGCTGCAATTCAAGGGCAGATTTTGCGATGTCATGGGTAATAATGCCGTCACCGCGCACCTGCGCATAATCACGCACCCGCTTCAGAAGACGGTTCGCGATACGGGGCGTTCCTCTGGAGCGCATCGCAATCTCTTCCGACGCTTCTCCGATAATCGAAATATCAAAGATTTCGGCAGAACGGGATACGATATAAGCCAGCTCATCCACTGTATAAAATTCCAGACGGCTGATCACGCCAAACCGGTCGCGCAGCGGCGCAGACAACAGGCCTGCTCTTGTCGTGGCGCCAATAAGCGTAAACGGCGGCAGATCCAGACGGACGGACCGGGCACTTGGCCCCTTGCCGATCATAATGTCCAGCGCAAAATCCTCCATCGCCGGATACAGCACTTCCTCAACCGTCCGATGAAGGCGATGGATTTCGTCGATGAACAGCACATCACCCTCCTGCAGATTTGTCAGCAGGGCCGCAAGGTCGCCGGGACGCTCGATTGCCGGTCCCGAAGTTGTGCGCAAATTAACGCCAAGCTCATTAGCTATAATGTTCGACAGCGTTGTTTTGCCAAGTCCCGGAGGTCCGTACAGCAGGACATGATCCAGCGCCTCCTTCCGCATCTTGGCCGCGTCTATATAAATCTTCAGATTTTCCTTTGCTTTGGACTGCCCGATATATTCTGCCAGATACCGGGGGCGCAGGCTTAATTCCATGGCCTGCTCATCCATCATCAGGTTAGCGGATATTATCCGATCTTCCACCCTCGCTCAGCTCCTTTTTAAATTAACCTTTAAACAGCTGCTGCAAGGCACGTTTCATTAAAGAATCTACCGTTTCCTCTGCCGTTACCGATGCTGACAGCACGCTCCATGCCTTATCCAGCTCGGCTGCGGTATAACCAAGCGCGGCAAGCCCCTCGCGTGCTTCTTCCCATGCTGTTCCAACGCCTTGCTGTGCCGCTCCGGCAGAAACAGGCTGATGTGGCGCCAGTCCCGCTGCTGCGAGCAGGCCCGCATCGGTTGCAAATCCGGCCAGCTTATCCTTCAAGTCTAGAATCATCCGCTGTGCTGTCTTTTTGCCGATGCCGGGAAGCCTTGTCAGGAATGCAATATTCTCCTGCTGAATAGCGCCGATTACGGCATCCGGGCGTCCTCCGGCCAGAATGCCCAGCGCTACCCTCGGACCAATGCCCGATACTTCCAGCAGCTTGCGGAACAAGGTCTGCTCCTCCCTCGACTCAAAGCCGTACAGGAGAATCGCGTCTTCACGGACATGATGATGAATATAAACCGTGACGGTACCTTCTTTGCCCGCAAAAGCATACGGGTTAGGGGTAAACACCCGGTAACCGACATCTCTGACATCCAATACGACATATTCGGTCTCTACATGAGAAATAAGTCCGCGTAAAAAATCAATCATCGAAGCACCTCGTTAATTTTTTGCGACAATCCGGAAGAATGGGCATGACAGATCGCTACCGCGAGCGCATCCGCCACATCATCCGGCTTCGGTATGGCCGACAGCTTTAGAAACATCTTGACCATCTCCTGCACCTGGCGCTTCTCTGCTTTACCATAACCCACTACCGCCTGCTTCACCTGAAGCGGTGTGTATTCTGCAACCGGCAGCCCCCGCTGGGCAGCAGCCAGAATAATGACCCCTCTTGCCTGCCCTACAGCAAACGCCGTTGTTACATTGCGGTTGAAGAACAGCTTCTCTACCGCGACAGTATCCGGTTTATACTTATCCATAAGGGCAACCGCCGAATCATAAATCTGTACGAGCCTCTCTTCCTGAGGCGTGTGGGCAGCCGTCTGAATGCAGCCGTATTGAACCGGCTTCAGCTTATGTCCGTCTTTATCAATGAATCCAAATCCCGCAATCGCAATGCCGGGGTCTATACCAAGAACGCGCAATCCGCCAACTCCTTTGCGGCAGTCATTACCGCTTCTTATCCGTCCATTATAGCAAAAGTTGGTCCGAATGAGAACACGCGTTTGAGATTGCAGGATAGATGCGGCTTCACGGCAGCTGCAAAAAAACCTTCCGCGCAGCAGGCGGAAGGTTAATCCGATCAATATGTCGGCTTCATCACTTTTTGGTTGGCCGGCATGGCAAAATCGCTGTAAGTCGACAGGACACTGTTGTATTCGTCCATATCGGATATTTTGATGCCTTTTTCAAGATTGTCTACCTGATCCTGCGGCAAGCTGCTCTCCATATATTTGACATCCAGCTGGAAGAAGGTTTTTACAACCTTCTCTTTCTTTGGAGCTCCTTCATAGAGTGCTAGAAAGCCTTGCTTGTCCAAACCGATATAAACATTACCCTTGCATGATTGTGAGAAATCCTCAATCCGCTGTTCCAGCAGCACCGTTTGTCCATCCTGCGACAGCATTGCCGTCCATTCCGGGTGAGACACCAGGGTGCGGATGACCTCGGCGGAAGTCATTTGACCAAAAGACTGTGTTTCTTCCCCGCAAATATATTGGCGGTGCAATTGAACCGCCAGCGGCTCCTCATGCTCCTGCAAAATACGGATCAAACCCGGATTGCCTTCTCCCGGCTCGTTCATAACAGCAACCCCTGATGCAGCCGCAGCAGGTATGCTGTACATCGCCTGCACGACTGCCGCCAATCCGATCAAGAACGAGCCTAAAGTCCACATCGGACGCCGTCCTCTTCGCAGCCGTTTCTTCAATTGCTTCCATAAGCTGAACTTCATCATCATAATAAAGGCCCCTTGCATTCATTTTTGACCTAGTTTAACTCAATGCTTCCATAAATATGTATGGATAAGATAAATGAAACAGCAAACAGCCTCCCGCCTGTAGAAAAGGCAGGAGGCTGTCTCTGATTCGCATTAGCGGTTAATCCAAGGTTTGTTGTTACGAGTTGGTTTTTTGGATTTTGGCGCCACTGTGCGAATTTTAGCTGTTTTGCGCGGCTTTGCTTTCTTGCTCACCGATTCAGATTCAATCGGCTCTTCTTCCGAACGTTTGCCGTTGCATCCGCATGGATCATCCTGCACGCCTGCCGTTTGGCCCGGCCAATAAGAATAAGGCGTGAAGCCTTGGGCACCGGCTACCGGATTACCGTAGCCGTAACCATATCCTCCCGGAGCAAAGCTCGCCGGTGAGACATTAGAGAAAGGCGCAACCGGCGCGGCATTAGGACCAAGCGCCATTGGCGATACGTTAGAGCCAAGCGCTGTCGGAGCGGCATTTGAGCCAAGCGCCAACGGGGAGACGTTGGAACCAAGTGCTGTCGGAGCGGCATTCGAGCCAAGCGCCAATGGAGCTGCGTTGGAACCAAGTGCTGTCGGAGCGGCATTCGAGCCAAGCGCCAATGGAGCTGCGTTGGAGCCAAGTGCTGTTGGAGCCGTGTTCGAGCCAAGCGCCAATGGAGCTGCGTTAGAGCCAAGTGCTGTTGGAGCGGCATTCGAGCCAAGCGCCAGCGGCGATACGTTAGAGCCAAGTGCGGCCGGAGACACATTAGGTCCCATCATAGCCGGGGACACCATACCCGGATGGCCATAGCCATATCCGTAATCCGGACCCATATTTGCCGGAGAGACAGCAGATGGGCCATAACCATAGCCATAGTCCGGACCAACCCCAGCCGGGGACACCCAACCCGGACCGTAACCATAACCTCCGGCAGGACCTGTCATTTCGGGGCTAACCGCAGTTGGAGCACTGTTCTCTCCCAGAGCAGCCGGCGAGACATTGTCAGGACCAAAGCTTGCCGGCGAGACAGCACCCGGCCAGCCATAGCCATATCCTGGCCCCATCTCAGCAGGGAAAACGGAAGATGGGCCATAGCCGTATCCAAAATCAGGGCCTACATTTGCCGGAGATACGGCTGTTGGACCGTAGCCGTAACCGTAGTCAGGGCCTACATTTGCTGGCGACACAGCCGTTGGACCGTAACCATAGCCATGACCCGTCTCTGCCGGAGATACGGCTGTTGGACCATAGCCGTAACCGTAGTCAGGGCCTACATTTGCTGGCGACACAGCCGTTGGGCCGTAACCATAGCCATGACCCGTCTCTGCCGGAGATACGGCCGTTGGGCCATAACCGTAGCCATGGGCGGGGCTGACCGCTGCCGGGCTGACTCCCGCAGGGGAAGCATTCTCTCCCATCGCCGCGGGACTTACATTTTCAGCACCAAATACAGGGGAAGCATTCTCCGAACCAAATACAGCCGGGGATACGTTACCTGCTCCATATCCATAACCAGGACCTGCAGCGATTGGCATTGTGCCAGGCGGGCACCATGGTCCTTCATTTGCCGGGCTAGCATTCGATCCTGGCCAGCCGCCATATCCATACCCGGGACCAACTTGCAGAGGTGATACATTTGGAGCCATGTTGCCATAACCGCCATGGTGATGCTGAGAAGCTGCTTCAACCGCAGGAATGCCGTATTGCTTGAACAAATCAACACTTGGCTGCAGGTTAGGCTCCGCATTGGACTGCATGATTGGTGCAGCATTTGGTTTCATTTTCGGCTGAACGTTGGCTTCCATAGATGGCTTCACATTCGGCTTCACGTTTGCTGCTTCTTCCGCATGCTTCGCTTTTTTATCCGGCGATTTTTGAACAGGCAGAGCTTTCTTCGCAGGCTGCTCTTTTGCAACTGGAGCTACAGGGGTAACAATTGGGGCCGTTGGTGTTTTCTCAACCGGTGCAATTGGAGCTGTTGGCGTTTTTTGAACGGGTGTTTGGGCTGCCGGCATTTGGCCGGTTGGCTTCTTGCCAACCCAGTTCTGTACGCCATGCATCAGCGACATCGGATGAAGCGGATGATGCGCGTTTCCTGTACCTTGTGCGGTTACGCCGCCGTTCCCCTGCACTTCTGTAGGCGTAGCTGTTTTTGGAATATTAACAATTTCGCCGGTCAGAAGTACATTCGGATTTTTAAGCTGCGGATTCGCTTTAATCATGTCAGCAAGCGGCACTCCCCAAGCCTTCGACAATTTCCAAAGCGTATCCCCTTGTTTGACCACATGCTGATGCATAATGTCCAATCCTCCTGTTCCGCTGCCTGCTTCATTTGCAGAAGGAACTTTCAGCTTCATTCCGACATCCAGCAGATCCGGGTTCGTAATGGAAGGGTTCAGCTTTAGAATGTCTTCAATCGATACATTATGTTTCTGAGCAATGAAGTACAATGTATCGCCTTTCTTTACAACATGAATTTTCACTACCAAAAAACCTCCTGTCACGTACTTTGTATAACGGCACGGCGAATGCCTGCTATCAATCATTACATCCTATGCAGAACGTAGGCAGGTGTCTCCACCTTCACGCAAAAAAAATAGCGATGCCCATAAAGGACAACGCTATTTTCATTACAGAAGCTGTTCATAAGTAAAGCTCGGATAGCTGCCAAGAATACGAACCTGGCATCCAAGCGCTTCAATCTCTTCAAGCGCCGAAGGCAACAGCACCGTATCGAGCGCCATATCGATATCGATATAAAAATAATAATTGCCCAGCTTTTTCTTTGTTGGACGCGACTCGATCTTCGACAAGTTGATCTTCCGCCATGCAAACGCAGCAAGCACCTGATGAAGCGCACCAGGAAAGTCCTCAGGCAATGTAATCAAAATACTCGTTTTTTGCTTGTCGGATTGACGCATGGTGAATGGTTCGCGTCCTACCAGCAGAAAGCGGGTAAAATTATTGTCATGATCCGTAATTCCTTGGCTTAGCACATCAAGTCCGTTATTGCCGGCTGCCGTCATCGTACCGATCGCCGCCCAGCTTTCGCCGGGATTTTCCTTCACGATCTTCACGCCTTCCGATGTGCTTCCAGCCGTTTCAATCTCGGCATGAGGAAGCTCGCTCCGCAAGAACTGGAGGCATTGTGCAATTGCAACAGGATGGCTGATAACCTTCTTTATTTTGCTGAAATCGATTGAACCGTCTTCCCCTGCAGCTTCTAAGCTGCGCCCGATCAGGTTCTGAATGGAAGGATATACCCATTCTGCCTGAATCGGCAGATCTACTTCATGCACAAGCCAGTCCACATGCAGATTAACAGAACCTTCAATCGTATTCTCAATAGGTACCACGCTGTAGTCGCTCACACCGCCGACAGTCGACATAAACACATCGGCGATCAGACGGTGATGCTTCCAATTCATTGGTTCGCCGGCAAACAGACGCTTGACTGCTTCATCCGATACGGAGCCCGCAGGCAATACTGCAATTGTCTTCATCTTACAACTTCTCCTTTTATCCGCTCCATCAGGCCGGGACAAGGACTTGCCGCATCCTCCACCGTAATGACCGGCCCTTCGGCACTTGGCTTCAGCCACATCGTCTCTGCTTCGATGCCCTCCTGCTTCAAGGTCGCAAGCAAAAATTGCTCCAGCTCCGATTTGTTCTGGCTGTCAGCATCAACGAATGCAATAAGTGTAGGGCCCGCACCGCTAAGAGCAGCGCCAAGCGCCCCGTATTCTGCAGCCTTTTCCAGAATGGCCGACATGCCTGGAATAAGCGGCGCACGGTATGGCTGGTGAAGCCGGTCGCGCATCGCATGGCGGATAAGGCCCAGTTCACCGCTCGCAAGTGCTGCAACCAGCAAGGAGCTGCGTCCAACATTAAAGACTGCGTCAGCCATGCTGATCTGCGAAGGCAACGCGTGACGCGCCTTCTCCGTCGACAGCTGGAAAGCCGGAATAGCAACAAGGGTCTCAAGCTTCGCATGCGGCTCAAGCCGAACATAATCTGCACGATCACCATCCCAAGCAGATACCACAATACCGCCGAACAAGGATGCACCAACATTGTCTGGATGGCCTTCCAATATGGTCGCAAGCTGGAACAGCTTATGATCAGACAGCGGGCTGCCGATCAGCGCATTCGCCGCTGCAAGCGCACCAACAATAGCCGAAGCACTGCTGCCGAGGCCTCTTGTCAAAGGAATATCGCTGTACATCGCAATATCCAGCTCCGGAATGCTTACCCCCGCTTCTTCGAACACAAGCTGGGCAACCCGGTAGAGCAAATTCGATTTATCAGTTGGGATGCCTTGCATCTGATCACCGTACAGCCGGAATGTTGTTGTCTCCGCTGCCGACATCTCAATCCAGGCGTATAACGAAAGCGCCATGCCAAGCGTATCGAAGCCTGGACCCAGATTTGCGGTGCTGGCCGGCACTTTCACAATTACTCGACGATTATTCATGACGGATAAAGCTCCTTTATTTGCTTTTGCACTCCATTCAAACCCGAAGCCGGATTAGCCCTCCACGCGGTAAACGCTCTTCACCTTGCGAATAACGTCCAGCGATTCGAATTTCTGCAGCACTTTTTGGACTGCCGCTTTATTCGCATCATGGGTAATAACGATAATCTCAGCATCCGGATTGTTCGGATTAGGCTGCTGCAGCACTGATTCAAGGCTTACTTCATACTCAGCAAAAATTTGCGTAATTTGAGCGAGCACACCTGCGCGGTCATCCACATGCAGGAGCAGGAAATATTTCGAAGAGATCTGCTCATCGGATTTAAGCTTCTTCTCTTTATAAGTCAATACACCTTGCTTGCCGTTTACGCCAAGTCTCAGGTTCTTAACAACCGCTACAAGGTCGGATACGATAGACGTTGCTGTCGGCAGTTCACCTGCGCCCGGACCGTAGAACATCGTCTCGCCTACAGCTTCGCCATAGACATAGACCGCATTATATACACCGTTAACGGATGCAATCGGATGCGATTTCTTCACCATGGTTGGTTGAACACTGATGCTGAACTGGTCATCCTGACGCTCCGCGATGCCAAGCAGCTTCACTTCATAGCCAAGACGTTTCGCATACAAGATATCGTCTTTTGTAACTTTGGACATGCCTTGTACAGAGACATCATCAAGTGCAACCTTTGCACGGAAGCCCAATGTGGAGAGAATCGTCATTTTGCGTGCAGCATCAAGGCCTTCCACATCAGAAGTCGGATCCGCCTCGGCATAACCAAGATCCTGCGCTTCCTTCAATACATCATCATAAGATGCGCCTTCCAGGCTCATCTTGGACAGAATGTAGTTCGTCGTACCATTCACGATACCCATAATCTTCGTAATCCGGTCGGAAGAGAAACCTTCCACCAAGGTACGGATAATCGGAATACCGCCTGCAACGCTTGCCTCATAGTACACATCACAGCCATGCTCCTGTGCTTTAGCCAGAATCTCCGGGCCATGCAGCGCCATCAAATCTTTGTTGGCGGTCACGACATGCTTGCCGCGGGATAGTGCTTCCATAATGTATTCTTTCGTAGAACCAATACCGCCCATCACCTCAACAATGACGTCGATATCCGGGTTGCTGATAATTTCCCAAGGATCTTCCGTCAGCTTGGATGAGTCGATCGAAATACTGCGGGACTTCGCTTTATTTTGCACGAGAACTTTCTCGATGACGATCGGAGATCCAACTTGGCTTTGCAAATCCTCCTGATGCCCTTCCACAATACGCACTACACCAGTCCCGACTGTTCCGAGACCAAGCAATCCTACCTTCACTGGCTTCATACAATTCCCTCCATCTAATCAACCTTGTCCGATAACGGCAGCTTTACGCACGCCTTCCTGGCTGCGAATGACTTCAATCAGCGTTGTCAGCTCTTCATTCAGCTGTGATATATCTACAGATATGACCACATTGGCAAAGCCCTGCAGCGGAATGGTCTGATTCATCGTCAGCACATTCCCTTCGAGGCTTGCTACAAGACTCAATACCTTAGATAATACACCGGATCGATGCTCCAAATCCATCGAGATGGTTACGATCCGCTCACGTTCCAGCTGATGAAGGCCATAAACGCCATCTTTATACTTGTAAAAAGCGCTTCGGCTGAGCCCTACTTTCTCTACTGCCTCATGCACCGTAGACGCTTCGCCCCGGCCAAGCATTTCTTTGACCTGGATCGTCTTGATGATCGCCTCCGGCAGCATATCCTCACGAACGACATAATAACGTTGCGTCACTATTTCGTCCTCCCTACAAAGACAGATGTTCTTCTATAATGGACATTATATCGGAATATGGTGGAGGCGGCAATAGGTATCTGCGATGCTTTATGAGAAAAAAGACGGCCAGTGGCCGCCTTTTTTGTAAATGTATTCTATTCTATTAACCGTTATAGTCGCTGCCTTCGAAGAATTCGAACGTAAAGTCGGCAATTTGAACCGTATCCCCGTCTCTGGCGCCTTCACGGCGAAGGGCCGCATCAACGCCCATCTTCCGCATCAGCTGCGCAAAGCGCATAATCGCATCATACGAGTTCATGTTCATACGCTTCAGATAGTTCTCGATTCTTGTCCCCTTCACGACAAAGATTTCATCTTCACGGTGAATCGTAAAGCTGTCATCTTCGCGTTTCTCGAAGGTAAATACTTTCCGCTCCGCGACATCCTTCACTTCTTCAACCGATACTTCTTCCGGAACGGAATCAAGGGTATCTGCCGCTTTGTACAGAAGCTCCTGAATGCCTTGCTTGGTCAATGATGAAATCGGAAGAATGAGATATTCCCGGTCACCGCGAACCTCATCCAATTGTTCCTTAAACAGTTCCAGATTGTCCGCCGCCTCCGGCATATCCATCTTGTTAGCCGCGATGATCTGCGGACGCTCCGCCAGCTTCTCATTATATTTCACAAGCTCTTCATTGATTTTCACCCAATCCTCGAAAGGATCGCGGCCTTCCGTGCCCGCCATGTCCACCACATGCACAATAACTCTTGTCCGTTCCACATGCCGCAGAAATTCATGGCCAAGTCCTATGCCTTCATGAGCTCCCTCAATCAAGCCAGGCAGGTCAGCCATTACAAAGCTGCGTCCGTCACCGACATCAACAACGCCCAGGTTAGGCGTGATCGTCGTGAAGTGGTACGCTCCAATTTTCGGCTTGGCACCGGAAACAACCGAGAGAAGGGTTGATTTTCCAACACTAGGAAACCCGACCAGACCAACATCCGCCATCACCTTAAGCTCCAGCGTAACCCAGCGCTCTTCGCCTTCTTCCCCGTTCTCGCAAATATCCGGTGCAGGGTTATTAATCGTAGCGAATCGGATATTGCCGCGGCCTCCGCGGCCTCCGCGCGCAACTACGACTTCTTGCCCGTGACGCGTCATATCGGCAATGATCTCTTGCGTATCATCATCAACAATAACGGTCCCCGGCGGAATCCGTACGATCATATCGTCAGCGCTTGCACCATGCATCGATTTTACTTTGCCGCGTTCGCCTGCCGGTCCTTTGAAATGCTTCTGGTAACGGAAATCCATCAGTGTGCGCAAGCCTTCATCCACACGGAAAATAACGTCGCCGCCATTACCGCCGTCACCGCCTGCCGGTCCGCCTTCCGGCACGTATTTCTCGCGGCGGTAGGACACGATCCCGTTGCCCCCGTTGCCGCCTTTTACAAATATCTTCGCTTTATCGACAAACATGTTTTGCCCCCGTTCAAGCGCGCCATTCCGCTTTTAATACCATTTTCCGCTGCGGATGCTCCACATCGACCGGCAATAGAGACGCGCCTTTCAACTGCTGTTTTATTTTATCCGCAAGCTGTTGCTCGCTGGTTAACTCGCCCTCATAATAAAAAGTTACCGTTAGCTGCTCCTCATCCCTGGAGAGCTTTAGCGTTAGCAACGCCGGATCACCGTATCCGGTTTTAACCGAGAATCTGTAAGCATTGATCAGGTTGATCAATGTATCCGCCATATCCCGGCCCCCGTCTTGCAGCTCGTTCAAGTAAATGCCTTCATCCAGCTTCACCTGAAGCTGCATGGCATTGGTAAGGGTACGGAAGGATTGTATATAGCTGATCAGCGCAGGAACACCAAGCTTTGCAATTTGGCTCTCCTCCGTCATTCTAGCCCTTATTTTCTCCACGTATTCCACGGTTTTATCCAGCTTGTTCATTCGTATGTAACCGAACAAAACCTGGAGATCATTCATCCAATCATGCCGGTGATGATTTAGTGTCTTTATACTTGCCGTTTGCAGCATCTGCACAGCCCGTGCCAGCCGCTGTTCCTGCTCTTTGCGTTCTGTCTTGATCCAGAATACCGCAGCTGCTATTGTCCATAAGAGAAAAAGTGCAACCAGCCATACCGAAGAAGGCCAAATAAGTACAGCCGCAACAGGCAGCACAACGGAAGCCGCTGCCGACTGTCTCGCCATTCTAATGCGATCCATCCTGATCGTTCCCACTTTCTGCTTGTTTCCTAGCTAAACCAGTATAGCATGCGAATTCGGCAGCCGAAAGGTCTAAAACAAACAAAAACCCCGGCCTGTTCATCAGGCCGGGGCACTTGGTGCTATTAAGCTTCTACTGCTGCGGCTACCGGAGCCAGATCAACAGGGTACACGCTCACTTTTTTGCGATCGCGTCCCAGACGTTCGAACTTCACTACGCCTTCAACCAGTGCGAACAGTGTGTCATCTTTACCGATACCCACGTTCGTACCTGGATGAATCTTAGTACCGCGTTGACGGAACAAGATGCTGCCAGCGGATACGGTTTGACCGTCAGCGCGTTTAGCGCCAAGACGTTTCGAATGGCTGTCGCGGCCGTTCTTAGTAGAACCTACACCTTTCTTCGATGCGAAAAGCTGAAGATCTAATTTCAACATGGTGTTTCCCTCCTTCTTTAAAGAAGTTGTTCATGAATTACGACGTATTTGCCGTACGATTTTGCGATTGTGCCGAGCATAACGACCATCGATTCGAGCAACAGCTGTACCTTGTCGTCCGTATCCTTATCCGGCTGCTCCGGAATGTCTGACGATAGCCAGCCATTCTTCATTGAAGCCGGTAATACCACTTTCGACAAAGCTTCGATAGCATTGACGGTTCCGACCGAAACGGCCGACACCCCGGCGCAGATAATATCCTTGCCGCGGTCTGCATATTTAGCGTGTCCGGAGATCGCAAAAGATACAATCCGTCTGTCAGCGGCTCTACGTTCGACTGTAACAGATATCATAAGAAAGTCCTCTTACGCTTGGATTTTCTCGATTGTTACTTTCGTGAACGGTTGACGATGACCTTGCTTGCGGCGGTAGTTCTTTTTGGCTTTGTATTTGTAAACGATGATCTTTTGGCCTTTACCTTGTTTCTCGATTTTGCCGGAAACAGTAGCGCCGGAAACAACTGGAGTACCAGTTACGAGACCTTCGCCGTTAGATACTGCCAATACACGATCAAACGTTACGCTTTCGCCTTCGTTTGCGTTCAGTTTTTCGATGTAGATTACATCGCCCTCTTGAACTTTGTATTGCTTGCCGCCAGTTTCAATAATTGCGAACATGAGTTGCACCTCCTTATTGTCGAAGACTCGCCTAATCCAGGTGGCTGCAGCCAAAAGCTGCTGCTCTTAAACCCGATTGGAGCGGTTCATGCATGTCCACACACATATAGGATCAGACATACTAGAACATTCTATCACACGTTGCCCAATCAATCAACCATTACTTAAGGATGAAAAGATGACTTCTTCCCTGTTCCGCCGCATGCCGGGCATCGCTCAGTCAACTGCCGCGCAGCGTTGTCTCTTGCCTTCCGTCTAGTCAATTCAAGCAGGCCAAGTCTTGTCCAGCCAAATACGGTACATTTGGTCCGGTCCTTCTTCGCCCAATCCGACAGCCTGGTCATGACCTTCTCCCGGTTGGACTCATTCTCCATATCAATGAAATCAATAATGATAATACCTCCGACATCGCGAATCCGCAATAACCGGGCAATCTCATCAGCGGCTTCCATATTCGTCTTAAACACGGTATCTTCGAGGCCGGTAGCCCCTGTATATTTGGCCGTATTTACATCAATAACCGTTAATGCCTCCGTCTCATCCCATACCAGAGAGCCGCCGCTCTCCAGACGGGTCCGGGACTGAAAGGCTGCATCGATCTGCTCAGTCACTCCGAAACGGTCGAATAAAGCAACCTTTTCCTTCCGTGCATCAAACAGCTTCAGCCGGCCAGCCAGATGAGGGGTCATTTCCTTCAGCAAGGATACAGCTTCGCTGGAACGAGAGGCATCATCGAGCCATACCTCGTCCATATCATCAGTCAGCGTATCTCTCACCGCCCGCCGCAGCAGGCCGGCTTCACGGTGAAGCTCAGCCGGTGCTTTCGCCAGAACTGCACGCTGCAGGATGCTTGTCCAGAGCTGGCGCAGCTGTTCTACGTCTGCCCCAAGCGATTCTTCGCATTCACCTTCCGCCGCAGTACGCATGATAATGCCTTCTTCGCCTTGCCGCAACCGTTCCCCAATCATCCGGATCCGCGAACGTTCGCTCTCCGCCATAATTTTTTTGGAAACTCCGACATATCCGGCTATTGGCATATAGACCAGCCAACGTCCCGGCAAAGTAAAATGCGTGGTCACCCGCGCTCCCTTGCTGCCCATCGGCTCCTTCATAATTTGTACAACCAGTTCTTGCCCGGGCTTAACCAGCTCCGTAATGGAGGGTTTCTGCTCCGGTTGTTTCTCCAAATGCGGATGCAACAGATCATCTATGTATAGAAACGCATTTTTACCCAGACCAATATCCACAAAAGCGGCCTGCATGCCTGGCAGCACATTGACAACTCGTCCCTTATACACATTGCCGACCAATCCGCTGCTCTCCGACTGTTCCATATAAAAATCAATCAGCCGCCCGTCCAACAGCACGGCGGTCTGCAGCAGCTCGCCGTGTCCGTGCATTAACATCCGCTTCATTCCCGAATATCAACCGCCTTACGTTTTGTCGTCTATCCTATTCTACCACCAAGATACCCAAGCGAAAAAGTGGTCTATTTTACCTCTATCGGAAAAGCTCGATGACAGCGCGATTTGGGTCGCGCTCCATCAGATAGCGGTCCACAATTTCTTTTTCAGGAACAACCTTGACGATTCGGCCTTCCAGCTCCATTAAATAAATCAGATGGTACTGTTCACGCCATAATAGACGGACAACAGCAATAATTGGTTGCTTTAAATTTACAATTATTGGTCGAGCAAGCGAGCCGCGTGCGATGGTGCGGACGGCGACACGGTCGCGATGCATCAGAAAGCGGACAAACAGATACGGGATGTTGCGGTAATACGTCCAATTCGTCAGCAGCAGGAACAAACCAACAACAAGCAGATTAAGCTGGATACCGGCATCCGATTGAAAAGTTGTCGATATAGCATAACCAATCATCAGAGTACTGAGGGCAATACTGATTCGGGAAGTCCATTTCATCATGGCGTAGTAATTAAAGCCGTAGCTGAAGGCAGCTTGCATCAGCTTGCCTCCATCCAGCGGATATATGGGAAGAAGATTAAATAATCCGATCATAAGATTAGCCTGCCAGACGTAGGCAGCCCATTCCGCATCCCACCAGCCAAGCTGACCGCAGACCCAGGCAGCAAGCCCCATCCACACATTCTGAAGCGGCCCCGCGATCGCGATTAAGGCGTCCTGTGCGGCCGGAATGCTGCCCGCATCTTCCATCTCCGCAACGCCGCCAAAGGGAAGCAGCTTCACTTCACGCACCGTCAGATCAAAGCTCCTGGCAACAACAACATGTCCAATCTCATGAACTAGGACGATTAGGAATAAAGTGAAGAGCTCGATGAAATAACCGGTCATAACAGAGCCGATCATGACAAGTACAAACAACGGATGAACGGACCAGCGGATGCCCTTCCATTTAATCAATCGGGATCACGCCCACAGGATCGACGTATTGGTTATTTTGCCGTACTGCAAAATAGAGCAGGCTTGGCTCCTCGCCTGTTGTTTCTTGAAGTGTCCCGATGGCATCGCCTGCTTCGACCCAGTCATTGGCTTTAACGGTTACAGTACCCAGCTTGCCGTAGACGGATGAGCGCCCGTTTGCATGCTCGATTAGAACCGTAAAGCCTTTACCGTTCTCTGCTTCCGACACAACCAGTACCCGTCCGGTCTCAATGGCCGATACCTCCTCCTTGGATGAACCGGCCAGCTCAATGCCATTTAGCAGCTCTGCAAAGGTATGGACAAGTGCGCCATCCGGCAAAGGAGACACAACAGACAATTCGACCGAACCGTTAGCCGACGCAGCTTTCTTCTCCTCTTGGTTAAAAATCGGAATAAATGAAGGAGCGCCGGCAAACGTCTCTTTATACCAGGTAGCAACAGCCGTGAAGTCCATCTCATCGGTCAGCGCATTTTTAACAACAGTTTGTCCTTTCTGCGCAAGCGGCGACTCACTATGAAAGACGCCCCAGATCGCGGCAAACAGAATGGCCGCAATAACCGCTTTCCATTTCAACTCATTACGGAAGAAGGGTCTGCGTCCGCTGCCTCCGTCATCCGAATCGTACATTGTTGCATACTCAGAGCCAAACCTGCCGTTTTTCCCATCGCCCGCTTCCCAGCCGAGCCAGGGAGTCGGATTTGTTTTCCATAGTTTCTCCGGATCGAGCTCATCCCCGCCGCCTGTATCCATGCTATACGCTGCTGGGAAAAAGGCCTCATCCTCGTACCGCTGATTTTGCCTCTCCTTCATCGGGCGGACTTTTGCCGGTACAACCTGCTTCTGCTCCTGCTGCTGCCACAGCTTGGCCTGCTTCTCCTGCTGCTCAAGCAGCTGTCTGATTTTCTCCTGCCGCCGCTCTCTGATACCGTCTTTTTTACTCATCGAATAGCCTCCCTCTCGAAAGACAAGCCGACTGCCTTGGCGCAGCCTACATTTCCTTTCTACATAAATATGTGGTCAAGCTGACAAGTATGCGAGGGGCGGCATAATCCAAAATGGCCCGAGCAGTGCACAATCCAAAACATCGCAAGCTGTGGGCATTGCGCATTCGAATGTTCTTCCAATCGCTGTTGTTCCCGGATTCCTTGAATTTACTGTTTAATGGTTGGAATCCGGCGAACAAAGGCGAACGCTGCCGCTTTTCCAGAATCATTCGAGCTGCTCCATTTCGGCTTAACCTAAAGGGAGAAGAAAAAAAGACCGAGCAGGTTTATATCTGCTCGGGCATTGTGGTTTCCTTACGAGCTGGGCGGATGGCTTCAGCTCTTTTTGAGTTGCAGGTTAAAGGCAAGGGCGGAGCATCAAATGATTCTGTAGAAGCGTAAGCGTTCGCTTTTGCTCGGGGATTCCAATCCTATTGGAATCGTTCAAGGAATCCCCGAGCAATGGCGATCGGAAGAACATTTGATGCGCAGCGCGCGACCATTAACCTCACCACCCCATACGAAAAAAAGCTGGCCTACTCGGCCAGCTCGTATTTCTCTTGGTGGGCGTTGATACTGAACAAAATGCCGATACACAGCATGTTCAGCAGCAACGAAGTACCGCCGTAACTGATAAAAGGCAGTGTAATACCGGTGATTGGCATAAGCCCGATCATCATCCCGATGTTTTGGAAGATCTGGAATACGTACATGGATGCGATCCCGATGACTATAAACGCAGCCCGTTTATCATAACATCGGAAAGCAATCAGAATCATCCTGTATATTAATAAAAAGTAAAGGAGCAGCAGAATCGCCGAGCCCTGGAAGCCAAACTCCTCCCCGATGACGACAAAAATTGAATCGGAATACGGGTACGGAATAAATTTTCCGTTAATCATATCGCCCTTCAAATAGCCGTCCCCGCTAAGGCCGCCGGAGCCAATCGCAATCTTCGCATTTTCCGACTGATGCTTATCATCGCTTGATGCCTGGCTTGGATCCAGGAAGGTGTTAATCCGCTTATACCAATGTTCCTTGTGATGATCCTTCAGATAAGTCTCAATCTCGGAATTAAACATCGAGAACAAGGATACAGACAATATAACCGCGGCAACAACCGCCGTCAGGCCTATCAACACATGCGTATACTTAACATTGCCGATCCACAGCATACCAAGGACGATGACGATATAAATTATCGCATTACCGAGATCAGGCTGAATCATGACGAGCAGGAAGGGCAAAAAAGAAAAGGCCGCGATCGGAAGTAAATCCTCGATGAAGGTCAAGCGATCACCCTGACGCCTGCCCATAATATAAGCAATGCCGATAATAATAATAATCTTCATAAATTCGGCCGGCTGAAACAAGAAGCCGCCCGGCAGTTGGAACCAGCCAGACGCGCCGTTAAGATTCGCTCCGAAGAAGAAGACCGCTATTAGCAGCGCTATACCGATACCGTACAAAACGTACCAGCTTTTAAGCAAGATGCGATAATCAAATACCGTTGCCAGTATAGCTACACAGAAACCAACTATATAAAAGACGACTGTTTTGAGATCATAATTGTGATAAAGCGGGTTGTTATGCGTAGCACTTCTGACCAGCACGGTACTAATAGCCATCAGGCAGACCAGAATCGCTATAATCCCCCAGTCTATCTTTTTCAGTTTGTTAAGCACAAGGCAATCATCCTATTCCAAGAAACTTGCGGAAGCGTTTGAAGGCACCAGCCTTCTCATCGAGCAGCATAAGCGGCACCATATCACCAAGAATCCGGCGGGCAATATTGCGGTAAGCAATAGCGGCACGCGAAGAGGGGTCCATTACCGTTGGTTCGCCTGAATTCGCTGACTTAATAACTTTCTCGTCATCCGGCACGATACCGACCAAATCAACGGCAAGCACCTGACAAATCTCATCAATATCCAGCATCTCACCATTCTTCACCATGTTCTGGCGAATCCGGTTAATAATAATTTTGGATGGAAGCTGTTCTTTCTCCAATAGTCCAATAACACGGTCGGCATCACGAACCGCCGCATTCTCGGGCGTTGTCACAACAATCGCTCGGTCAGCACCTGCAATGGCATTACGGAAGCCATGCTCAATGCCTGCCGGACAATCAATAATGACATAATCAAAATCTTTCTTAAGCTCCAGCACCATGTCTCGGACTTGCTCAGGAGACACATCCTGCTTATCCTTGGTCTGGGCAGCAGGCAGCATATACAGCTCCTCAAAACGCTTGTCTTTAATCAAAGCCTGATTCAAGCGGCAGCGGCCTTCAGCCACATCAATCAGATCATAAATGATACGATTCTCAAGTCCCATTACAACATCCAAATTACGCAATCCGATGTCGGTATCAACCATACAAACCTTTTTGCCAAGCAGAGCAAGTGCCGTACCTAAATTAGCCGAGGTAGTCGTTTTTCCGACTCCGCCTTTGCCCGATGTTACAACAATCGCTTCTCCCATGCATACACACTCCTTATACCTTAATCGGATTATTGCGTAAACGGAATAATTGCGTCATTTTGTCGATCTGCATGCTTCCTTCATACAAATAAGCGAATTCCATTGTTGCGTCCCCGGACATCCATTCCTCCGGAGGACGGCTGATAACATCAGCAATTCGAAGCTGTGTAGGACGCATAAGCGAAGCGGCAATAATAACATCCGTCCGGCCGTTTACGCCTGCATGGGCGACACCTCTCAGTGCGCCCATCACGTATATATCACCGCTGCACAAAATTGTGCCGCCCGGATTCACATCTCCTGCAAGCAGCAGGTCGCCGTCATGCTCAACGGTTTGGCCGGAGCGAATGATTCCTGTAATGACATGAGGGCCTGCCGGAGCAGCATTTGCTCCCCCCAGCAACGCAGAAGATGATTCAATCGACTGTACCATCAAATTGCCCTGCGAGCGGATAACCGATTTGATCCGTTCTTTATCATTGTCGCCAAGCTGCCTCGTTCCCAGCTTCACATGTACATGAACAAGCGGACCAGTCAGCAGCTGCTGATGCGTTTTCTCCAGCTTATACTGCAACTCATCCAATAAAACGGCGAATTCGCATTTATCGTCGAGAAGGAACACGAGACCTTCTTTGACACCTTTTATCATGATATGCTGCTTTTCGGTCACGTTTGTCCCTCCCCAACGTAATCCATTCTTTTCGCGATGTACAAATTCCTGCTGCCTGCCTATAATTATTCTTCTTCTGCCTCCGGATTCAGCTTCAAATGGCTTTCAAAGAGACGTCTTGCCGGTACGTACACAGCTAGTGCAAATACCAACTGAAGGAATAAGCTTGGCAAAATATGATCCATCAATGCCCAGGCATACGTTTCATTCGTAATCCGGAATACCATGTTCACGAAATAAACGATCGTATCGTACAGAATGCAGCCGAGACCGATAACCGATAAAGCAGTAAGTAATGTACTGCGGCGACGTTCCAGCAGCACGCCGGTATAATATCCGATAAGTCCCATCGCAAATGCGTTTACACCCATCAAATGTCCGAAATAAACAACATCCTGCAAAAAACCGAAGCATATGCCGAAAAACAATGCCCGGTGCCGGCCGCTGTATAACGCAGCGAATATAACAAATACGAACATAAAATGAGGAACGATTCTCCCGGTCAGCTCCGCCGGAATAAGCCACGGCATAATAGTGCCTTCGACGATAAACAGCAGGAGCATGACGAGAATGAGACGATTAATGCCTCTGTCACCCATCGCTATTCATCTCCCGAATCCGGAGCTTGGACGACAAATACTTCTGTCAAATGATCGAATTTGGCCGCCATCTTAATCGTAGCTGTATGCGTGAGGCCAAAATCGCCGACCTGCCTTGTTTCTACCGTCCCTATAACGAGACCGCGCGGATAAACATTGCCAAGTCCCGAAGTGATTACCGTATCATCTACAATCATTTTGTCGCTCTCGGCAATCTTTGTCATAATCAGGCGATCCGTTTCTTTGTCGTAGCTGCCAACAATACCAAACGATTCTTTCTCTCTGCCAAGAACCGTTGCCGCAATGGAGTTCGACGTTGGCGAAGTTTCATCCAGCTCCGTAATGGGGGTTACGGTAGCCGTATAAGGACGTACGTTGCTGACAAGGCCCACAAGCCCGTCAATCGTCGTTACGGCCATATTAGGCTTAATCCCATTCTTGGAACCAAGGTTAATAACCATCGTATGATTGTAAGGATCGTTATCAATTGCAATAACTTGAGCAATTAAATATTTGTAATCGTACATATTTTTTTGACGTTCCGTGAAGTGAAGCGCATCTTGCAGCTCTTCGTTTTGAATCTTGATAAAATTATAATTGATCTTGTCCCTTGCGTAAGCAGCAGCTGTCAGTCGAAGTTGTTCATTCTCTTCATGCAGAGTTCTGAGTTCGCGAATGTCCTCAAAGAAGCCCGCTACTAATCCAGCGGGCTTGTAGAACCATTGCTGCGCGAATCCAACAGAATCTCCGAGAAATTTCTCGGGCCAAGTCAGCTCCTTGCGGTCGCTTAGTGAGAAACCGATAACCGCAATGAACAGGATTAATCCGATCATAAGCATAAATAACCGCTTATTTCTTAGCAGCTTAAACAGTTCAATTCACCTGCCCGTTCCATATCCAATTCCGTTAACGCTCTGGTTCAATAATTATCGTTTTGAGCGGGATGATCCGCCTTTTTTGAACAAATGAATATGGTCAAGCGAACGGCCTGTACCAATAGCTACGCAGTCAAGCGGATTGTCTGCCACAATAACAGGCATTCCAGTCTCGCGAGCCAGCAGCTTGTCCAGGTTACGAAGCAACGCTCCGCCGCCAGTGAGCACAATGCCGCGGTCCATAATGTCCGCGGACAATTCAGGAGGACATTTCTCCAGCGTAATTTTTACTGCGTCCACAATAGAATTCACCGTATCCAGCAATGCTTCTGTAACTTCTTCCGATGTAATCGGCAATGTCTTCGGCAGACCGGTTACAAGGTCGCGGCCGCGAATTTCGATGGATTCCGAGCGCTCCAAAGGAAGTGCTGTTCCGATCTCCATTTTCAATTGCTCAGCTGTTCTTTCACCAATCATCAAGTTATAGAAACGTTTGATATACTGGATAATCGCTTCGTCCATCTCATCGCCAGCCACACGGATCGAGCGGCTTGTAACGATACCGCCAAGCGAAATAACCGCAACTTCCGTTGTGCCGCCGCCGATATCAACAACCATGCTGCCCGTTGGTTCCCATACCGGAAGATCCGCACCGATTGCAGCCGCAAACGGCTCCTCGATGGTATAGGCTTCGCGTGCGCCGGCTTGCTTCGCCGCATCTTCAACAGCGCGTTTTTCTACCGCTGTAATACCGGAGGGCACGCATACCATAACGTTAGGATGCTTAGGAAACAGCGATTTTTGCTTTTGTGCAGAACGAATAAAATATTTAATCATTGTTGCGGTTGTTTCGAAATCAGCGATAACGCCATCTTTCATAGGACGGACAGCGCGGATGTTCCCCGGTGTTCTGCCGATCATTTTTTTCGCTTGTTCGCCAACCGCTTCAATTGTTTTTGTGTCAGTTCGCAGGGCCACAACAGATGGCTCTCGTACAACAATACCTTTTCCTTTTACAAATACGAGCGTGTTTGCAGTACCCAAATCAATTCCCAAATCTTTCGAAAAACCACCAAACATGTTAATGCTCCCTTCTAATTGCGACAATCCTACTTATTATATTACATATAACCCTGTTCCTTCAAACTGATAAACCTTCCATCTCCGATGACCAGATGATCAAGCACCTCAATGCCCATCAGCTCGCCTGCCTCCACAAGACGCTTCGTCAGCTGTACATCTTCCGGACTGGGCATAGGGTCCCCGCTCGGATGATTATGAACACAAATAATCGAAGCGCTGCCGGCTTTTACGGCCGCTCGAAAAACTTCTCTTGGATGAACGAGCGATGCGTTAAGCGTGCCGACCGATAATGTTTCCCGGGCAATAATATGGTTCTTCGTATTCAGAAACAGGCAAACAAAGTGCTCCTTTTTCAAATAACGAAGCTCTTCCATCACATAGTTCGCAGCATCCTGCGGTTTACGTACCGTCACGATCTCGCCTTGTCCGCTCCTTACGATACGGCGTCCAAGCTCGATTCCAGCCCGCAGCTGGACCGCTTTCGCAGGCCCAATGCCTCTAATTGCAGTCAGCTCGCTCATGCTCATATCCAGCAAATTACGCAAGGTTCCGCATTCTTTCAATATTTTTCCAGCTAAATGCACAGCAGATTCCTGCCTCGTACCCGTACGCAGCAGGATCGCAAGCAATTCGGTATGACTAAGCGCTTCAGCCCCATATTGCATCATGCGTTCTCTTGGTCGCTCTTCATGGGGGACATTTCGTAATAAGTTTCCTTGCTCCATGTCCGTCCCTGCCTTTTCTTCCAGATGAATGATATGGCATTACTTGGTGTTATGTCCAAATCAAGGTCACTTCATGAAATACAAATTATAAAACTTGAATCTCATATTGAGCGAGCATGTCCGACAAGAGCGATATCGGCAACCCAACAACGTTAAAATAACAGCCGTCGATCTTCTCGACCAGCGTTGCTCCAAGTCCCTGAATGCCGTAAGCCCCGGCTTTATCGTCGGGTTCGCCCGTTGCAATATATCGTTTCAGTCCTTCATCTGTCATTGGCTTCATATAAACTCTCGTCATACGATGAGCGACAGTTGCTGCACCTGACTGGGCAACCACACAGGCTACTCCGGTATAAACTTCATGCTCCCGCCCTTGCAGACTGCGCAGCATGGATAATGCATCATCACGGTCCAACGGCTTACCTAATACCTGGCCGTCCACAACAACAATCGTATCTGCGCCAACAACAAGTGATGGCTGCTCTTCCTTGCGTTCCCTCAGAATAGCAGCAGTCGCATGCGCTTTGCGCAAGGCCAGCTGTTCAACAATATGTGCAGGGGCCCAATCAGAAGGAACCGACTCGTCAGCATCCGAGGACAAAATATAAACCGGCAAGGAAAGGCCCAGCGATGCGACCAGTTCCTTCCGGCGCGGTGACGACGATGCCAGCACAAGCTGACTGATTTCATTTACCCGTTCATTCTTGCTCAAGCTTACCACTTGCTCCTTCATTTCCGTTCTCCAATTACAATTTACGATATAACCATATAGCGGCTAACGCGCCAATAATGCTGAATAAACTAATTTGAACATGTACATTCAGATCAAGGCTGAGTACATAGAGATCAACGGCGGGAGACCAGGTTGTTTCTATTGTTTTGGTCAGGAAAGAGATTCCGGATACCGGCTCCAGCCAACGCGCAACCAAAGCGCCCGCGAATAAGCCAAGCACGAGGAAAAGCAATAAAATCCAGCCGTTTTTCTTCATTATTCAACGCCTCTCGCCATTTATTGACACCTGTTCCCTATTATACTTAGGTTCGATTTCGTTTACAATGCGTTGATCGACTCATACCATTCTTTTTGCGTAACAACTGCCTCCATCAATGCGCCTTGAACAGCCCACAAATGCGATTGTGACGGCTTTTTATCGTATTCCTCAAACGACTTGGCTGCTGTATTCATAGATTGAATTAATTTTATGAGAAATGCTTTTCCGGCAGCATCCGTAACACCGGCCTGCATCGCCTTAACGCTTTCCGTCCACTTCTGATACTCCGCCTGCCAGGCTTCTGCTGCTGCACTGCCAAGCGGCGAGAGACTCGGCTGTTCCAGCTGTGTCAAAGCAAGCTCATCAAGCATGCTGATCAGGCTGATCGTGTTGTTCATAAAGGCGGCTGCCGCCTTCGCATCGCCGTTAAACGGAAACTGCTCGGGAACCTGAACATCCAGCTGTTTAATATAGACCGGCACCTCTTGACCAAGATCATTAGTGAGAGCAACAGCGCGTCCCCGGTCGATGGCCATTCCGGCATACACCCGGTAATCATTAGCCGTCTGCAGTCCTGCTGCGGCAAGTCCTTTATCGGTCAGCTCCTTAATCGCGGCGTCTCGGCCTTCCGTATTGCTGAACACCCCGTATTGAAGCAGCTGGTAGGATTGAAGCGGAATGTCCAGCTTCACATGACCTGCAGTCTGATTAGCCGAGGGACTGGATGCTCCGTTATTGGCATTGCTTTTATCCCCGCCCGGCGAAGCGCTTGGGCTCATAACAGAGCCGTTGACAGGATTCGCCAGATTACCATTGGAGTTAGAGGCCTGGTCAGTTGAATTAGTAAATAAAGAAAGCAGCAAATAACCGAATAATGCACCTGTTGCCAGCGCTCCGGCTACCGATAGAAAGACTTTAATCCAGGACGGCGGAGCGGAATACTTCTGAACAGGCCTCGACCAACGGTTCGATGTCCGTTCGTTGTCCAGCTCCAGCTCCGGATAACGCGGCAGCTCATCCCAAAGCTCTGCCCCCGGCTCCGGCTGCATGCCAGCCGCAGGCATCTCCGGCTGAACCTGCTGCTTCTTCTGAGGTTGTTGCTTAGGGTTAGGGGGTTCCGGTAAGGATTCAGATTGCTGTACCCGCTGACGAGGATGCCATTGCGCCGGTCGCTGCGGCTGCTCTGCCGACGGTTTGGGGTCAGCTTGAAGCTTCCGGCCTGCCGACTCCTGCACGGGCTCCGCTTGCACAAGCGTTGAATTTCCTGCTTGAACCTTCTGCGGTGTTGCAGCAGGCTTCAGCTCGGTATCACGAATAAGATCCTCAAGCGCACCGATATCCTCCTGAAAGGGACTCATCCAAGGGCTGAACGGACTTTCCGCATTCTCATATTCGGTATTGGAGTACAGAGGAACAATTTTAGAAGGTACCATATTAGAAGGCTTCCCCTGCTCCCGAGCTTGGGGCTTAGCGCTATTCTCCTTGCGGTTAATATCTTCTATCGTCTGGCCGGCACGGTCAAATCGGTAAGTGATCCGGTTATTTTTGTTCATCTCATTCTCTCCTTGTCCCATTCTTCTGTTTCTACTCTATGAGATTCGCAAGAGAAATATGATAGATTTGCCGCCTAAGCGAAAACGACTGCGCAAAAAAACGCCCTAAAAAACCTCAACCGAGGTTTCCAGGGCGTTCTTCGCCGTCACTTCTATGCTTTTGCCTTCAGCGTCTTCGCAAGCGCATCCGCTGTTTTCCAAATGTCGCCTGCTCCCATTGTAATTACGAGATCGCCTGGCACAACCTTGGCGGTCAAATGCTCCAGCACCTCTTCTTTTGTCGGGATATACAACGTATTGGCGTTGCTGTTTGTCTTGATCATCTCAACCAGCTTCCGGGAATGAACCCCCTCAATCTGCTGTTCGCCTGCCGGCGAGTAGATATCCGTAATAATAACCTCATCCGCCTCCGGGAATGCCCGGCTGAACTGCTCCAGCAGGAAGAAGGTACGTGTGTAACGCTGAGGCTGGAACACCGCAATAATACGTTTTCCTGTAGCCTTGGCCGCGCTGATTGTTGCCTGAATCTCCGTTGGATGATGCGCGTAGTCATCAATGACAAGGATATCATTTACTTCACCCAGCACCTGGAACCGGCGTTTTGCGCCGATAAACTCATAAATAGCTTCCGCAATATTCGCAAAAGACAATCCTGCCTCCAGACAAGTAATAACCGTTGCCATAGCGTTATACACATTGTGAAGGCCCGGAACGGACAATTCAATCTTGCCGAGCACCGTGCCGCGATGCGTCATTTCAAACGATACTTTACGGTCGCCAAGGCTGATATTTTCGGCTTTGTACTCGGCATCGCTGTTAATGCCGTAAGTAATCAGCTTGGCGGTTGTGTCCGCATCAAGCTGTGGCAGCAGCTCGGTAATCGTCTCGTCGTCCGCGCATACAATCGCTTTGCCATCCGCTTTAACCTGGGACAGGAATTTCACATAAGCCGCTTTCAGCTTGCCGAAATCTCCGTCATAGTTCTCCAGATGGTCAGGCTCAATGTTTGTAACAATGGCAATGCTCGGGTGATACTGCAAGAATGAACCATCGCTTTCATCCGCTTCCGCAACGACATATTCGCCTTTGCCTGCTTTTGCGTTCGTTCCCACATTGACGATCTCGCCGCCGATAATATAAGTTGGATCAGCTTCGCAATTTTCCATAACGAGTGCGATCATAGAGGAAGTCGTCGTCTTCCCATGTGCGCCGGCTACAGCTACACCCTTGCCGGCGTTCATAAGACGGGCGAGCATTTGAGCCCGGTGCAGCACCGGAATATTCAGCTCTTCCGCTGCCCTCCGCTCTACATTGTCCTTCGAGAGCGCTGTAGAATATACGACAAGATCAGCACCCTTGACATGCTCCGCCTCATGGCCGATATAGATTTGCGCGCCTTTTGCCGCAAGCTTCTCCGTCAATTCCTGACGGGCTACATCGGAACCGGTAATTTTATACCCCATCTCAAGCATGACGCGAGCAATCGCGCTCATGCCGTAACCGCCGATTCCGATGAAATGAACATGTTCTGCCGTATTCAAAGACGGTTCACCAACCTTTTTCAGAATCCGAGTTGTACAATATGCGGGAACGAACGTCACCTATTAAATAAAGCGTACCAGTGACCACCCCAAGGTCTGTTTCCCCGGTCATTTGTTGCAATTTGCGGAGACCTTCGCGCCAATCCTTCTCCACGATAAGCTCAAAGGGATGATCCGCAGGCTTTATTTCGCGGACAAGATCGGCAAGAAGTTCCGCATCCTGTTTGTTGCGGAAATCAGGCTCGGTCACGATAAGCGTATCCACTATTGGTAGTATATGCTTTAACGAGTCACGATGATTCTTATTCTCCATCATCCCCATCATGACATGAAGCTTGTCATAACGGTAGGTCGAACGAAGGGCCTGAACAAGCGACTCCGCTCCTTCCGGATTATGGGCACCATCGATCAGAATACGCGGTGTACGGGATACCATCTCCATACGTCCCGGCCACGCAGCAGCACGAAGTCCTTCTGCAAGTGCATCGTCCTCTACGATTAAAGCGTAATATTGACGAAGCACTTCCAGAGTCATTACCGCAACAGCGGCATTCGTCTGCTGATGAGCACCATTCAAAGTAATCGTTAACGGATCGATCGCACGGAACATTCCTTCAAAGCGGAAGGATTGCTCATCTTCCTTGCTCGACAGCTCTTTAATGTTGAACTGCTCACCAAGCAGATAAAGGGTGCTTTTCTTCTCCTGCGCTGTCTTCTTCACAACTTCAATAACCTCAGGCTGGTCAACGGCGCTAACAACCGGAACCCCTGCCTTGATAATGCCAGCCTTCTCACTCGCAACCGCGGCAAGCGTATTGCCAAGACGGTCCATATGATCATGACCAACATTCGTAATAACCGAGATAATCGGCGTTACAATGTTCGTAACGTCGAGTCGGCCGCCAAGCCCTGTCTCCCATACGACAAAATCCGGGTAAGTAACCGTTGCATAGAACAGGATCGCCAGGACAGTAGACACTTCGAACATCGTCGGAGAGCCAAGCTCAGTCTCTGCAAGCTCTTCTACATGAGGCTTAAGTACATTTGCCAGCTGAAGCAGAGTCTCTTCCTCGATATCTTGACCGTTATACTGGAAACGGTTCGTAAACTTCGTAATATACGGGGAAGTAAACGTCCCTACATCATAACCGCATTTCAACAATACGCTGGTCAGATAGGCACAGGTCGAGCCTTTGCCGTTTGTACCTGCAATATGAATAAATTTGAGCCTGCGTTGCGGATTATTAAGCTTCTCCAGCAGAAGTTCAATCCGGTCAAGACCCGGACGAATTCCAAAAGGGATTAGCCCGTTGATCCAATCGACCGCTTCATTGTAGGAACGAAGCAGACCGCTTCGTTCCATTTCTATACCGTTATCGACCATCTTAAGTCCTTCTTCCATCAGATCTTTAACTGCGCAATTCCTCAATACGTCCAAGCACCTTGTCGCGTTTGCCGGCATAATCGGCCATCTTCGCACGTTCCTCTTCGATTACCTTCGCAGGCGCCTTCGCTACAAAGCCTTCGTTGCCGAGCTTTTTCTCCACGCGCTCTACTTCGGAATTAAGCGTTGCAAGCTCTTTTTCAAGGCGTGCAATCTCTTGCGAAATATCGATCAGACCTGCAAGAGGCAGGTAAAGCTCCGCGCCGGTTACGATTGCCGTCATTGCTTTATCCGGAGCTGCAAGTCCAAGACCGGTCTCAAACGATGACGTGCCGCAGAAACGTCTGATAAATTCTTCATTGCGGCTCACAATCGCGGCTTCCGCTTCACCGGAAGGCTTGATTATCAGCTCAACCTTCTTGCTCATCGGCACATTCACTTCCGCGCGAACGTTCCGTACCGCACGGATAATGTCCATGAGAAGCTCCATCTCTTTTACCGCTTCCGGCGCTTCAAGAGCTTGATCGTATACCGGCCAAGCGGCTACGGTAATCGACTCGCCTTCATGCGGCAGATGCTGCCAAATCTCTTCACTGATGTATGGCATAAACGGATGAATCAGACGCTGCGTGCAGTCGAGCACATAAGCAAGCACCGATTGTGTTGCGCGCTTCGCCTGCTCATCGGTACCGTACAGATTCAGCTTCGCGAACTCGATATACCAGTCACACAGATCATCCCAAATGAAGTTATACAAAATACGGCCGGTTTCACCAAACTCGTAGCTGTCAATCAGGCGGGTTACTTCACGAACCGTTTCGTTCAGGCGGTGCAGAATCCAGCGTTCAGCTGTACCAAGATTGTTTTTTATATCAATGTCAGCTGCATTAAAGCCTTCCAGGTTCATCAACGCAAAGCGCGAAGCATTCCAAATCTTATTTGCGAAATTGCGGGCCTGCTCGACCTTCTCGATCCGGAAGCGCAAATCTTGACCCGGCGTGCTGCCTGTCGAGATCATATAACGCATCGCATCGGCCCCATAGTTCTCGATGACGTCAAGCGGGTCAACGCCGTTGCCAAGCGATTTGGACATTTTGCGTCCTTCCGCGTCGCGGACGAGACCATGCATCAGCACGTCCTTGAACGGAATTTGATCCGTGAACTCAAGCGCCGTAAAGATCATGCGGGCAACCCAGAAATAAACGATGTCATAACCCGTTACAAGGACATCCGTCGGGTAGTAACGTTTGAAGTCTTCCGTTTCTTCCGGCCAGCCGAGTGTGGAGAACGGCCAGAGACCGGAGCTGAACCAGGTATCCAGAACATCTTCATCCTGACGAAGCGATGTGCTGCCGCAAGCCGCGCAGGCGGTTACGTCCTCGCGGGCAACATGCATCTCGCCGCAGGATTCGCAGTACCATGCCGGAATACGGTGGCCCCACCACAGCTGGCGGGAAATACACCAGTCGCGGACATTCTCGATCCAGTTCAAATAAATTTTCTCGAAGCGGTCCGGTACAAAGTTAACGCCATTGCCGGATTTTTGCGCTTCAATCGCGCGTTCAGCCAGCGGCTTCATCGCCACAAACCATTGCGTCGACAAATACGGCTCGACAACCGCGCCGCTGCGCTCGCTGTGGCCAACCTGATGTACATGATCCTCGATACGGATGCAAACGCCTTGCTCCTGCAAATCCTTCACCAGCTGCTTGCGGCAGTCTGCACGGTCAAGACCTTGATAAGGACCCGCATGCTCGTTCATGGTACCTGTCTCGTCCATCACGATGATCTGCGGCAGGTCATGGCGCAGGCCAACCTCGAAGTCATTCGGATCATGCGCAGGCGTAATTTTTACCGCACCGGAACCAAAGTCCTTCTCTACGTACTCATCCGCAATAATCGGAATCTCGCGGCCAACGACCGGCAGTACGATCATTTGGCCAATCAGATGCTTGTAACGCTCATCTTCCGGATGAACCGCTACGGCCGTATCGCCAAGCATCGTCTCCGGACGTGTTGTTGCAACGGTAATATGACCGCTGCCGTTCTTGAGCGGATATTGGAGATGGTACAGGTGGCCGTTCAGCTCTTTGTACTCTACTTCAATATCGGACAAGGCCGTGCGGGCAGCCGGGTCCCAGTTAATAATCTTTTTGCCGCGGTAGATAAGGCCCTTCTCGTGCAAACGAACGAATACTTCGCGAACCGCCTTGGACAAACCTTCGTCCAATGTAAAACGTTCGCGGGAATAGTCCAGAGACAGTCCCATTTTGCCCCATTGCTCGCGAATGGTGCCCGCATAAAGTTCTTTCCAGTCCCACACCTGCTCCAGGAACTTCTCGCGGCCAAGGTCATAACGGCTCAGTCCCTGCTCGCGCAGCTTCTGTTCTACCTTGGTTTGAGTAGCAATACCCGCATGGTCGGTACCAGGCAGCCACAGCGTGTCAAAGCCCTGCATCCGTTTGGTGCGGATAATAATATCTTGAAGGGTGAAATCGAGCGCATGCCCGATATGAAGCATCCCCGTAACGTTTGGCGGCGGAATTACGATCGTAAAAGGCTTTGCTTCCGGGCGCTGGCCGGCCTTGAAAAATTGACCCTGCTGCCAGAAGTCGTACCACTTCTGCTCAGCTGCCTTCGGATCATAAGTCGTCGGCATTGTTGTCTTGTCTGACATCTTTACATCCTCCTAAAAAAATTGTGAATACAATTCCACTTCGCAAGCATTGCCATTCTTGTCATTGCTTGGATAGAAATACAAAAAAACCTTCCGCCCTTATAGCAAAGGACGAAAGGTTATCTTCCGTGGTACCACCTTTGTTCCGCACCTCAGAAAAGCAAGCACGGCACTCAAACAGATAACGGCTGCGGCCGGCTCGAAATAACGGATAAACCCGCTTCATTCAAGCAACTCCGGGGCGACTAGCGTAGCAGTAATTTCCTGCGGTACCTTTCAGCGTTACAGTCCCGCTCTCTGAAGGCTTGGCTGCTTACTCTTCCCCTTCAACGTCAACATATGTTGAAAAAAATCAGATATAGCATATTTTATCCAAGATGTCCCCGAAAGTCAACTTGTGTCTGCGCCTAATTAGTGACCCATCATCATTGGCATTTCGGCTTTTTCCGTGCTAGCGCCTTCCGCGCGCTTCGGCTTCGAGAGCAAGAAGCCGATCAACGTGCCAACAACACCGATAATCGTCAGAATGAGGAACGTATCCCCGTAAGAGGATGCCGCCACATGGGAAGCAATCACAGGAGTGATATCGGCAGGATTCGTAATTCCTCCAGCCGTCATTTCAGATGCCATATAATGCTCGGTGCGTCTTGCCAGAATTGTTGCAAGTCCCGCTACCGCAAAGGATGTCATAACCTGCTGGGCAGCGTTCGTAAGCGATGTTACGCGGCTTACCAGCTCGGGAGGAGCCGATTGAATAATATGCGTATTCAGCGGCATCATCGAAAGACCCATACCCGCTCCAAGCAGAATAAGCGGCAAAATATACGAGCCTACCGTTGCGTCGGACGAGATGTTCGACAAGAGGAACGCGCCGATCGTTACGATTGCCAGACCGCTCATGACAAGCGGGCGAGCGCCAATCTTGTCAAACAGCTTGCCGCCAATCGGCATAAAGACCGCTGCGGCCAAAGCCTGCGGAAGCAGGATCAAGCCGGTATCAAGAGCAGAGTAGCCTTTGGCTGTCTGCAAAAACAGCGGGAACAGGAACAAAGTGCCAAAGAGGGCGATCTGGGATACCCATTGAACGACAATCCCTTTGGAGAAATCCGGCGATTTGAACACGCGGAGCTCAAGAAGCGGCTGTTTGCGGTTCAATTCTACGATAATAAAGATGATAAGCGAGACACCGCCTACGATAAGACCGGTCAATGTTTTCGCAGAGCCCCAGTCCGTACCGCCTTCGCTGACGCCGTAAGCAAGACCGGCGAAAGCCAACGGAGCAAAGATCATGCCAAGCACGTCAAGCTGCGGAACCGTTTGGCGGGCCAAAGCCGGCAGGGTGCGAAGACCAAGAATAACCGCCACAACGCCTACAGGAATGTTAATGATAAAGATCCAATGCCAAGTGACATAGTCAACCAGCCAGCCGGCAAGAACAGGTCCAAGAGCAGGCGCAAGAAGCATCGGGATACCGATCATGCCCATGACGGCACCTTGTTTGCCCGGAGGGCTTAAACGGTAAGTAAAGGCCATCGCAATCGGGGCAACCATACCGCCGCCTAGTCCTTGAATAATACGGAAAATAATCAATTGTTCAGCCGTTGTCGCAAATGCGCAAAGCGCCGAACCAATTGTAAACAGAACGATCGAAGTCAAATAGATTTGCTTCGCGCCGAAACGGTCGGATAACCATCCGGCAAGCGGAATAACGGCAGCCTGCGCAAGCGCGTAGCCGGTAACCGTCCATTGAATTAGCGAGAGAGTCGCTCCCCCAAAATCTTCACGCAGCTTGGGAATCGCTACGTTCATTGCCGTACCGTCGAGAATAACCATGAACATCCCCACAATGATCGCGAGCAGCGGCACCATAATGGACTTGATAGACATGGAGTTGTTGCTTGTTGCTTCAGTCATGTATTCCTCTCTCCTCCTAAAAAGAATTGCGGAGCAATTCTTGCTGCTAAAGCAAGTTGCTCTCTATCGTTTGTATATCTGCTGACGCCTTGACCAATAAATGATCCAGCAGTAAAATGGGTAAGGCGTAAGACGAATCCGGACAATTGTCCGATAACGTATGATACCGGACAATTGTCCGGATGTCAATACAGCATTGCTGTATTTATTTTTTATGAAGAAATGGAGGGTGCGCTCATGGCTGATAAAAAGAAGGACCCACAAGAGGTAAGCAAGCAAATCTTGCAAGCCGCCAGGTCCCTATTCGCCGAATACGGTGTTGAGGCAGTCAGCATGCACCAAATTGCCAAATCGATTCAAATCGGACAAGGTACCCTGTACCGGCGTTATGCGAATAAATCGGACTTATGTATGGATTTGATGAACGACACGTTTGACAATCTGATGGATGAAATCCGCCGGCTGCTCGAATCGATGAAGGAGCTTCCCGTACAAGACAGGCTGACCTCTGTTGTACGGCGTGTGCTGGTTTTCTTCAACGAGCAATTAAACTGGCTGAATGTAATCAAGATCAGCAAGCCTTGCAAGCCGGATGATATGTTCTTCTTCGACAATCCTTGTTATATCCAATTAAACCGCATTTATCTTTCCCTGCTGGAGGAAGCTCAAGGCAAGAATGAGTTGATCCCGCTGACTCCTGCATTCACTGCTCATATGCTGATCAGCGCTATAGCTCCTGAATCTCTTATCTACTATTCCAAAGTGCTGGGCTATTCGATTGACCAGATCGCGGACAATTTCTGCAGCACCTTTATAGAGCCGCTGTTCAAGCCGCAAGCGTGAACGGCAGCACACTCTGCACAAAAAAATCCCCCGGTCAGCACAAAGGCTGACCGGGGGATTTCGTATTTTATGGAATGTACAGCAGCTGGCCCTCCGCAACGGAAGATTCGTTTAAGCCATTATACAGCAGAATTTCACGGGGATTCAAGCTGTACCGGACCGCAATAGATTCCAAAGTCTCATCTCTTTGCACAATGCATACGCGGATTTTGCGGAATTCGTTCTCATCGGACTGTTTGCCGAGGAAAAGCGTCTTCCATTCAATCTCATCACCGGAAGAACGGGCTTTCACCTGCTCGGCCTGCTTGGCTGCAACTTCCTCCGCTGCCTGACGAGCCGCTTGCTCCCGCTTGCTCGTCTGAAGCAGCGTCATCAGACCAACATTTGGCGCCTGCTCCGGATTGGCCTCCGGCTGCTTGCTGCCTACACCAATCCGTATCTCCTGCTTATCATTATCCGGCACGCGGGGAGCATCCGGTTGTGCCTGCCATTCGGTTTGGCCGGCCGACTCTCCGTCAGACGAAGCAAAAACCTCCTCGTTAGGTTCATCCGCTTGCTCGGCAACCGACTCTTCCTGCCATTCCTCTTCGCTTTCCTGCTCGAACTCGTAAGTATTCTCCCTCTGCGAAGGCGGAGGCGCCTGAGGAGGAACCGTTGGCTGATAGAACGAAGCATTCTGTTGATTCGCCGGCTGATAGGACTGCGCCTCAAGCTGGTTCGCTGGCTGATTAGCCGGCTGGCTCGATTGGAACCACTGTGAAGCAGACCAGCCGCTGTCCCTCGGCGAAGCCGAGATCGTGACGGAAGCATCCGCTTCGTCGGCTTCGTCTATCTCTTCTTCCTGCTCCTCTTCCTCGAATGCCTCGAAGCTATCTTCTTCCTCTTCTTCCTCAAACTCTTGTTCCTGAGCTCTTTGCGCTGTCGGCAGCTGGCCCGCATAACCTGTAAAATAAGGCTGCTGCGTTACCGATTCCCAGGTTTCTTGAGCTTGAGCTTCAGCGATTGCATCTCCTTGCGCCTCTGCTTCAAACTCAAGCTCTTCGCTTGAGGCCTCACGCTCATGTACAACTGTAATCGGCTCCTCACGCCACACTTCTTCAGCATCAGGCAGCGGTTCAACCAGAATGCCCCGCAGCGATAATACACCGGTCACATTCAGTGTCCGCGCGGATAATAAATCAACATCAAAGTTGTCGATGTCCACCGAAATATCATCGAGCCTGGATACCCGATTAAGCGGCAGCGTGATTTCAACTGGAATCCAATGTTCAAGCGTCTGCAGGCTGCCTCCGTCCGTCTGGCCGCGATAGACACCGTTTAATAGCAATTGCCCCTTCAGTACCGCATGATCCCCCTGCTCAATCACCTGAATACGAGGGGTAAGCTCAATTTCCTCCAGTTCATCAATCGCCGCTACTTCATCAGGCAAATGAATACGCTCATACAAATCAAATCGCAAACCCTTGGATTGATCCGTCACGCGATGTCCTCCCTCCCTATACCTTAAATAGTAAGCAAATGGCTAAAGCTTGGGCTAAAGTTACATTCACTACTATCTATATGGCGAGAAAATAAGGAGCATGACTATCAATTTGTCCGGCCGCCCAGCTTGTCAAGCAAATCCGTCAGCCAGGCAGGCTCCATAGCAGCCGCCTCTATCATTTCCCCTGTCCAGGGATGCGGAAAAAGCAGCCGTTCGCCATGCAAAGCCTGATGCGGCAGCAGCTTTATGTTTCCGCCGTACAGCTTGTCGCCAACGAGCGGATGGCCGATATAACTCATATGCACCCGGATTTGATGTGTTCTTCCGGTTTCCAGCTGCACACGGACCAAAGTGGCGTTCGGCAGCAGACGGACCGTTTCATAATGAGTAACCGCCGTGTCCCCGCCTGGCGTGACACGGCGTCTTGTTGAATGATGACGGTCTTTGCCGATCGGGGCATTAACCGTGCCGGAAGATTTCTTGACCCGTCCCTGAACGACAGCAAGATATCGGCGGTCAATCCGCTTCTCGCGCATCGCTTCATCCAGTATCCATTGGGCAAGATCATTCTTCGAATAGAGCACGGGGCCCGATGTATCATCATCCAGACGGTGAATATGCCGGACGGGCAGCGGATCACCCCTCCCCAGCAGCCAATGTGCTGCTGCTTCATCCAGCGTGCCTGTCTGGCCGGCATAGGACTCATGGACCGGCATTCCTGCGGGTTTGTTTAGAACCAGACAGAAATCATCTTCGTACAGCACCTCTGGTTCAAAGACAGAGCTGCTGTTATTCTGCACTTTGCGGTATAACGGATCGGCAGCAGGGTCAACGGGCGGAAAAGCAAGCAGATGAACAAACTCCCCTTCCCACTTGATTCCGCCAACAGAAAACAACCGGTTGATCCATTTCGCCGGAAATAAAGAACAAGCCAGCAGCCATTGCCGCACAAGATGCGGATGACTGCCGGCCTCCGGGATGGAGAGTTGCTCCGTATGCTGCGAAGAATCCGAATCCTTGTCTGTCAATTCTGCCAGATCAGCCGGCAGAATTTCCAGCCATTGCCCGACACGCCGGTAAGGACGTTTATGCATGGATTGAACCCCTCCTAAAAAGAATTTCGAAGAAATTCTTACTTCGTAAGCATTAGCCAAAAGAATTTCGAAGAAATTCTTACTTCGTAAGTATTAGGCTCTCGCTCTTATAAGCTGCCGAGTGCCTGATCATGTGCGGCAATCGTTGCATCAATATCCTCATCTGAATGGACAGCAGATACAAACATTCCCTCGAATTGCGAAGGGGCGATGCTTACGCCAAGATCGAGCATAGCAGAGAAGTAAGCTTTGAACCGCTCAAGATTGGATGTCTTGGCTGTCTCGAAGTTGATGACATGCGTCTCCGTAAAGAACGGACACACCATCGAGCCAACGCGGTTAATCGTTGCTGCAATGCCATGTTTAGCTGCATTTTGCTCAAAACCAAGCTGCAGCCGGACTGCCTGACGCTCCAGAAGCTCATATGTCTCTTTCGTCAGCAGCTTCAGCGTCGTATAGCCGGCCGCCATCGCAAGCGGATTACCGGACAACGTACCCGCCTGGTAGATTGGACCGCTTGGCGCGATCATTTCCATAATCTCACGTTTGCCGCCGTAAGCTCCGACAGGCAGACCCCCGCCGATTACTTTACCGAAGCAGGTCAAATCCGGTGTTACACCATATCGTCCTTGCGCACAATTGTAGTGGACGCGGAAGCCGGTCATGACTTCATCGAAGATAAGCAGGCTGCCGTATTGCTCCGTCAGCTCGCGCAGACCTTCCAAGAAGCCTGGCAGCGGAGGAACAACGCCCATATTGCCCGCTACAGGCTCAACAATAATACAGGCAATCTCCTCGCCAAATTTCTCAAAAGCAAGCGCAGCCGATTCCAGATCATTATAAGGCACAGTAATGGTTTGGGAAGCTACGCCTTCCGGCACGCCTGGACTATCGGGCAAGCCAAGCGTGGCTACACCGGAACCGGCTTTTATAAGCAGGCTGTCGGCATGACCGTGGTACGAGCCCTCAAACTTCAGGATTTTACTCCGTTTCGTATAACCGCGGGCAAGACGAAGCGCACTCATTGTTGCTTCCGTGCCGGAGTTAACCATACGGACAATATCCACCGAAGGAACACGTTCTACAACGAGCTCGGCCATCAACGTCTCCAGCTCGGTTGGCGCGCCAAAGCTTGTTCCTTTTTCCGCAGTCTTCTTAATCGCTTCAATGACTTCCGGATGGGCATGCCCCATAATAAGCGGTCCCCAGGAGCCAACGTAATCAATATAGCTGTTGCCATCGATATCATAGACACGGCTTCCTATGCCATGATCCATGTAGACCGGGTTCAATCCTACGGATTTGAAAGCGCGTACCGGGCTGTTAACGCCGCCTGGAAGCACCTGCTTCGCACGGGCAAAAGCCTCTCTTGAACGGTCGTCACGTCTGTTGCCAATCGATTTGCTCATCTGACGTTACTCTCCTCTCAGCCAGCGCGAAGCATCCTTCGCATGGTAAGTAATGATTAGATCCGCACCTGCACGCTTCATGCTGATCAGCTTCTCAAGCACGATCGCACGTTCATCAATCCAGCCGTTTGCAGCAGCAGCCTTGACCATCGCATATTCTCCGCTTACGTTGTAGGCCACAATCGGCAGATCAAAGCTGTCACGCAGTTGACGAACAATATCCAGATAAGACAAAGCCGGCTTGACCATCAGCATATCAGCCCCTTCAAATACATCGGAGTCTGCTTCCCTCAGAGCTTCACGCGCATTTGCCGGGTCCATTTGATAGGTTTTACGGTCGCCGAACTGCGGCGCCGACTTCGCTGCATCACGGAAAGGACCATAGAAGGCGGACGCGTATTTGACGGAATACGACAAAATCGGAACATGGCTGAAGCCTGCTTCATCGAGTCCTTCACGTATAGCGGATACGAAGCCGTCCATCATGTTGGAAGGAGCGATCACATCCGCACCCGCTTCCGCCTGGGAGACCGCCGTGCGAACGAGCAGAGAAAGCGACGGATCATTGTCAACCACAGCCGTTCCAGTCACTTCGTCCTGATGCACCATGCCGCAATGGCCATGATCGGTAAATTGACATAAGCAAGTATCTGCCATAACGATCAGCTCAGGCGCCCATTTTTTGATCAGACGGGTAGCTTCCTGAACAATGCCATTAGGATCATAAGCCGATGTACCTTCCGCGTCCTTATGATCCGGAAGGCCAAACAACATGATCGCCTGGATGCCAAGCGAGGTAATCTCGCGGATCTCTGCTTCCAGAACATCAAGGGAGAAGCGGTATACGCCAGGCATCGAGCTGATCTCTTCCTTAATGTTGGTGCCGTATTTGACATAGATCGGATATATAAAATCATTCGCTGTCAGTACGGTTTCGCGTACGATGTTGCGCATAGCGGCCGATTGGCGCAGTCTGCGGTGTCTCACAATGGGAAATGCCATATCAATTCCTCCTTCAATCTCGCTTCCGATGGTTAGTCAATAATTCTGATTATAATTAATGATGTTCGGCATTATTGCGTTTGATCATTTGATGTTGCACAAGCGCTTCAATTAACGCCTCAATCGTTGCTTCCTGCGGCTCAATGGTTACCGTAAGCCCCGCTTCCGCAGCGGTCTTTGACGTTACCGGACCAATACTAGCAATATCGATACCCGCCAGATGTGCAGCAGGATTTTCCATGCCATTCTTACGCAGCAGTTCAAGCAAATTCGTTACGGTTGAGGAACTGGTGAACGTAATCGCATGAATCTCCCGATTACGAATCCACTCCAGCGCCTGCTCATCCTGCGAATCGGCAAGCACCGTCTCATAAACATCCAACTCAACCGGGACAAGCCCTTTAGCCTTCAGCTCATGCGGCAAAATTTCGCGCGCGAGATCACCCCGAGGAAGAAGAACCCTCTCTCCTGGCTTCAGCTCGTCTTCCAGCTGCTCCAGCAGGCCCTCCGCCTGAAACTTAGCCGGCAGTTGATCAGCAATAAGACCACGCTTCCGCAAAGCCTCGGCGGTCCGAGGACCAACAGCGGCAATGCGGGCTGCATGGAAGCGCCGGATATCTACGTTAAAGCGATCCAGCCAATTGAAGAAATACTCCACGCCGTTCACGCTCGTAAACATCATCCAATGATACGACTCTGCTTCTGCAAGAGCAGTACGGATCGCTTCAACAGCAGCCTCTTCCCGAGGCTCGCGCATCTCAATCACCGGCAGCTCGCAAGGCTCGCCGCCAAGCTCTTCAATTCGATCCGCCAGATCACTAGCCTGCGCTCTGGCCCGTGTCACAAGTACACGCATGCCAAACAGCGGCTTTTGCTCATACCATTTCAGCTTATCACGCTGCAGAACAACCTCGCCTACGATAATAACAGCAGGCGGCTGGAAGTTTGCCTCTTTCACAATCCGCTCAATCGACTCGAGCGTCCCCACAATCGTTTGCTGCTCCACACGGGTACCCCAGCGTACGAGGGCAACCGGTGTATCAGCGGGCTTGCCATGACGGATAAGCTGCTCGGCAATATAACCGATTTTGGCTACTCCCATCAGAAAGATAAGCGTGCCTGTTGCATTGGTTACCTTGTCCCAATGGATGGAGCGATCAAGCTTATCCGGACTTTCATGCCCCGTAACAATAGATAAAGAAGATGCCAGATCGCGATGGGTAACCGGAATTCCGGCGTAAGCAGGAACCGCAATAGCGGATGTAATACCCGGAACAATCTCAAAGGCAATGCCGTTCTCCTGCAGAAGCTCTGCTTCTTCGCCAACACGGCCGAAGATGGTAGGGTCTCCCCCCTTCAGCCTCGTTACCGTATGACCTTCCAACGCCAGATCAACGAGCAGCTGGTTGATCTCCTCCTGCTTCATCGTATGGCGGTCCGGCAGCTTGCCAACATAGATTTTGCGGGCGCCTTCCTTCACATGACGCAAAAGCCGTGGACTAGCCAAGCGGTCATAGACAACTACATCACTGCGCTTCAGGCACTCCAATCCGCGAACTGTGATCAGCTTCGGATCTCCCGGTCCGGCGCCAACCAGATAGACTACTCCTTTATTCATAGATGATCCCCGATTTCCGCTAAAATGCGATCCGCACCTCTGGCTGCCAATGCTGCTGCTACATCGCGGCCTAGCTGCTCAGGATCGGTTCCTTTCCGGATTTCCTTCAGCATCACTTCACCATCGGGAGAGCCAACCATACCGGTCAGCTCAAGCTCTGCGTGATCAAAGCTGTCTTCCGTCTTCTTCCGCACAACGGCAAATGCGCCGATCGGAATCTGGCAGCCGCCGTTCAGCGCGCCCAAGAAGCTTCTCTCCGCTCTAACGGCAAGCGAAGTTTCCGTATCATTAAACAAATCAAGCAGCTCACGAACCTCGGCATCCTCTGAGCGGCATTCAATGCCAAGCGCCCCTTGTCCAACAGCCGGAATAGACAGATCCACCGGGATATACGCCGAGATCCGGTCCTGCCAGCCCATTCGGGTCAGACCTGCAGCTGCGAGAACAACCGCGTCAAAGCCTTCTGTCTCCAGCTTCCGAATCCGCGAGTCGATATTGCCGCGTATGGAATCCAGCTGAAGATCCGGGCGCATATTTTTAAGCTGGCTGGAGCGGCGCAGGCTGCTTGTCCCGATGCGGGCTCCTTCCGGCAAATCATCAAGCGAGTTGCCTTGCTTCATAATGAGGCAATCGCGGGGATCAACCCGCTTAGGGATCGCGCCGTTTATCAGCCCTTCCGGCAGTTCATAAGGCATATCCTTCATACTGTGGACAGCCATGTCAATCTCACCATCAAGCAATGCCTGCTCGATTTCCTTTACGAACAAGCCTTTGCCGCCTACCTTGGATAAAGTAACATCAAGAATGCGGTCGCCCTTCGTCACAATTTTCCGAATTTCGAAATTGTAATCAAACCCGTGAATCTCACTGATTCGTTTCAGCTCATCAATGACTTGTCCGGTTTGCGTTAAAGCAAGTGCGCTCTGACGTGTCCCTACCACGATTGTGCGCGGTTCATTATTAGCAGCTCCCATCATTGTCATCCTCCCGTTGTCAATCCTCAAGCCTCTTCGCTCGAAGTTGTTCTACCCAAGCTGTCATGTCGAGTTCTGCCCCTGCCTGGAGCGGCATCTCTTCGGCAGCAAGCCTAAGCAATGTCTCACGCTCGCCTTGCCCTGGGACAGCCATCTTCATATAATCACGCAGCCGTCGAAGCTGCTCCACACTATATTTGTATTCTTCACCATATTGCTCTTCCAGCTCTCGCTTCAGCCTGATCGATAATGCGGGACTTGCTCCCGTTGCAGATACGGCAATCAGCAAATCTCCCCGCCGGACAACCGCTGGATTCAGGAAACCTCTCCCTGCCTCCTCATCAACCGTATTGACCCATGCGCCGGCACGCCTGCCATCCTCTGCGATAAGGCGATTAAGCCCTGCATCATCCGTTGCAGCAAAGAGAAGACGGGCGCCTTCCGCATCCGAGGGCTGATAAGTCCGGCATTGCCACTGAAGGAGGCCGCCTGCAGCCAACTCCTGCAGACGCAGCGTAATCTGAGGACTGACGAGAATGACTTGATCTGCCCCAGCTTCGAGCAAGCCTTGCACCTTGCGTTCGGCAATCCGACCGCCGCCAATAATGATGCAGCGTTCGCCGCGAAGCTGAAGCATTACCGGATAATAACCGTTCATCCGCATCCCCTTCTTCTAATGAAACGTCGACAAATAACTGGATAACAGATTAATGATCAACATAACAAATGCAATCAGATGAAGTCTGGCCAGCTGTGTTCCCGGGCGTCTTAGCATTGCCCTTTGAATAATATAATTGACGTAAAAGATCAAGGTTGCAAAGGAGGTCAATACCTTCCAATCCAGCATCAGCCGCGGCCGTCCTTCTGCCAATAACACGGTAACCGCAACCGATAAGGATAACGCAAGCAGCGGCACACCAATGATAATCGCTCTGTCCGAGAAGCGCTCAATGGTATCCAGACTGGGCAGCCTTCGCGTAAAAGGCGTCCATCTTTTTCCTTTCAGCTGCTTGTGCAGAAATAAGTACATTCCCGCGAAGACCGACCCGATTGTAAGTGATGCATAAGCGCATAATACGAGACTAATATGTACAAGAAGCAAGTCGCGCATCGCCTGCGATACACCAAACTGCTCATCCATTCCCGGCCGGCTGTACAAGTTAAGCGCAAGCACAGAGAAGCCTATAATATTGACAAGAAAAACAAGAAACTCAATCTTGAAAAATTGACTGATGACCAGTGAGATCGTGACTAATAACCAGGAGAAGCCTAGCCAATATTCAAAGGAGGAGATCGCTGTCGCCTCGAAATGAGTCACAAGCCGGCTAACCAGAATGATGGTTTGCAATATCCATACAAAAATAAGGAGCCCTGTTCCAATCCGCTTCGCTCTCCGGTTCGCATCCATGAAATCGGAGAAGTAAAACAGAAGGCTCAGGGCGTAAATATAAAGTATCGCGTCGTAAAGCCACTTTTGCGTTAAAAACATAAGCTTCCACCTTGCCGCCCTTCGCGATTATTCGGGTAGCGCGCTATTATCGAAGGATGGACGCCAGTGCCGAAGCTGCCGGACGTGCAGGCATCGTTTTCTTTTTCGCCGCAGCCGCCATGTCTGCTTCAGCTTGTTTCGACTGGGCCAGCTCATCCTCAAGCGCAAACAACTTAACGAACATATCCATTGCTTCTTCGGAATGCTTGTCCCCGGCCATTTCTTTAATCCGCAGGATAGGATCTTGCATCATCTGGTTCACAATGCTTTTCGTCAGCTTGCGGATTACCTTCAGTTCATGCTCGTCCAGATCAGGAAGCTTGTTCGTCAGGCTATTAAGCGTTTCTTCATGAATATGGGCAGCTTTTGTCTGCAAGGCACGGATTAAAGGCACAACGCCAAGTGTTTTGTACCATTGCTCGAATTGTTCTACCTCTTGTTCAATCATCATTTCGATCTTCTCCGCTTCCTTCCGGCGCTGTTCGAGATTGCTCGCAACAATGCCTTCCAAATCGTCAATGTCGTACAGGAATACGTTCTCGACCGCAGCTATCCCGGGATCCAGGTCACGCGGAACGGCGATATCAATCATGAACAAAGGCTTCGACTTCCGGCGCTTCATCGCCTCAGCTACTGCTTGGCGGTTCAGAACATAACCGTCAGCTCCCGTCGAACTGATAACAATATCTGCTTCATGAAGCTTGTTTGCCGCTTCTTCTATCGAACAGGCGATGCCGTTAAACTTCTCCGCCAGCTGCGCTGCCCGGTCATATGTCCGATTCACAACAATTACACGGTCAGCCCCATTCGCATACAGATGCTTGGCTGTCAGTTCGCCGGTCTCACCTGCACCGATGACCATAACTGTCTTCTTGCTGAACTGGCCGAAAATCCGTTTGCCAAGCTCAACCGCCGCATAACTCACCGACACGGCAGATTCTCCGATCGTTGTCTCCGAATGGGCACGTTTAGCCATCGTGACCGCTTGTTTGAACAGCATGTTAAATAATGTCCCTGTTGTCTTCTGCTGCTGCGCCAGCGCAAATGCATCCTTCACCTGTCCCAAAATTTGCGTCTCGCCGATTACCATAGAATCAAGACCGCTTGTCACCCGGAATAAGTGCTCAATGGCCTTGTCATCTTCATACATATATAAATGACTCGTGAACTGCTGTCTCGGCAGCTTGAACCATTGCTCCATAAAGCTTCGGATATAATGCCCGCACAAATGATGTCTGTCTACTACCGCATACAGCTCCGTGCGATTGCAGGTCGCAACAATGACACATTCCATAATGCTGTTCGTGTTCATTAGTTGTTTGAGTGCTTCCGGCAATTCTTTGTCCGCTACAGCAAACCGTTCTCTTACTTCTACAGGAGCTGTCCGATAATTCAAACCGACTACGATAATGTGCATGCGCGTTCACCTGCCTTTCTGTTAACTTTAGAATGATTATAACATAGTTCGACAAGCCGTATGGCTTCATATTGACTTCATTTATGAATAATGTTTGAAAACCCTCTTTGGTATTATTCCCTGTTTATACAAAGAAAATAACCATGGACCGGAGTCTATGGTTATCTCTATATCATCTCAATTAGGGCTTAAACAAGCTCAATTTGTTGCATTTTTGGTTCTTCTACTTTCAACTCGCCCATACCGCGAACAAGCTTCTTAGCATGAGTAGTTGTTGGCTTCAATACAGCGATCATGTAGTCAATTGCAAGCTGTGGATCCACAGTTTCACCGCAAGTGTAGCAGTCGAGAGCGGCAAATCCTTTCTCAGGATACGTATGAATCGAGAGATGACTCTCCGACAGCAATACAAGCACTGTTGCTCCTTGAGGCTCAAATTGTTTCGATTGCACCGATAATACAGTAGCGCCGCATGCTTCAGCAGCCTCCACCATTTGGGCTTGCAAAAATTCAGCGTTGTTCAGCAGATCAAAATCTACTCCCCAAGTATCAACAGCAACGTGTCTTCCGAAAGTTGAATATTCCATCTTCCGGTTCCCCCTTCCTAGGAATAAAATGTTTAAAAAAATTTCATCCGCTAGGACCTACGTCATTCACTTCCCGAGGGAATAATCTCTCGCAACATAACCATGTCCTGAGTGAATCCTGGTTCCTATTTTGTTTAGACCAATGTTTTCAACGAGATTAAAAATAACATCTATTGGGCAGAATTGCAACTCTTTTTTTTCAGGAAAAACGAAAAGTTATTTCCGCTTTAATCCCGTATACAACGTATGTATCTGAAGCCGTTTCGGTACCTTACACAGCGTCCATTCCAATATCATTTTTTTGTGCTAAAAAAAGAAGCCGCAATCAGCGGCCCCTCTAAAATAAATAATGACGGTCAGGCTTCCAGCACAAAAAGCTTCCGGGTCAGCATGGCCAACCTTTCGTCGATGCCGGTAATTTGCAGGCGATCCTTCGTTTGATTACGCAGATCCAGCAGTTCATTAATCGCGTTGTTGACCAGCTCGATTTCGCGTTCAATCAAGCGGCTCTTGAACACACGCTCCAATTGGCCGACCGTATCCTTGTATTCGAATACGACCCGTGTGCCCGATGACGTGCTTTCAACAATTCTGCGAACGCTGCCGTTTGTATAATGATAGATCATCGTATAATGGCTGTAGATACGATTAACAACTGCGTCTCCATGGAAAGTTGTTACGGCTTTACGCATGGCGTTGGTCAGCTTGGGGTGAATCAGGCGGCAAGAGAGTTCACATACATAGTGGTCTTGCTGACGTTCAAACGTCAGTGTGACTTCTTCCTTCCCTGCTACGTCTTCGAGAACCAGCTCCTGGTTTCCGTTATCGAGGACCTTAACATTCATACATACCTGCTGGTCATCGAAAAACCGGATAAATTGCTTCATCTCATCGCTCGTCAATTGCAGTTTGGCACTTACATACTCTGTGGCTAGCCGCTGAGCCATAAAAATCTCCTCAATTCTTTGAACTTGCGCTTTTGTTCTTAATGTCTAAGTATATTATACGTGATCAGAGCCTTTTATTCCTGCCGTCCAGCCTCGATATTCTCGCATATTTCTGAAAAATCCCGTAGATTTCACGAGGAAAGCTGTATTTCTTGCTATATCCTCTGCATTATAGAGGAAGTTATTGCTCTATCTCCGTTATATGCCCAATCGCGCCGTTAATGACCTCCCACAGCTTATCACGGCCAAGCCCTGTCTCCGAAGAAAACATAACCAGGGAATCACGCGGATCTGCCTCAAGCGTATCCTTGATAACCTTTACATGCTTGTCCCACTTGCCTTTAGGGATTTTATCCGCCTTGGTGCAGACAATGCAGGTAGGCACGTTATAATGCTTCAGCCAATGGTACATAAGCACGTCGTCCTTTGACGGCGCATGCCGCATGTCGATCACCAGAAGCTGCAGCTTCAGTTCATCGCGGTCGCGAATATAAGTCTCGATCATTTGCCCGAACAGCTCTCGCTGCGTTTTTGATACTTTGGCATATCCATAGCCGGGAAAATCGACAAAATAGACCATATCATTCACTCGATAATAGTTAAGCTGCTGCGTCTTTCCGGGTTGCGAGCTTGTTCTTGCCAGGTTTTTACGCAAGATCAATTTGTTGATAAGCGACGATTTACCGACATTGGAACGCCCTGCCAGAGCAATCTCTGGCAAGGCGTCAACTGGATATTGCGAAGGTCTTACTGCACTAATAATAAATTCTGACTGTGTAATTTTCATCCGATTCCTGTTCCTGCTTTCTCTTCGGTGTTAACCGGCAGCAGCGCGTGCTGCAGTACTTCGTCCATATGACTGACGGGAACAAAGACCATTTCGCTGCGAATGCTGTCCGGAATATCGCTTAAGTCACGTTCGTTATCCTTTGGCAGGAGCACCTTCCGGATGCCTGCCCGGTGAGCGGCCAGCGATTTTTCCTTGAGCCCCCCGATTGGAAGCACGCGCCCGCGGAGCGTGATCTCTCCGGTCATTGCCACTTCCTTCGCTACATAGCGGTTCGTCAAGGCGGAGATCAATGCTGTCGCCATTGTAATACCGGCAGACGGCCCGTCTTTTGGAATTGCGCCTTCGGGAATATGAATATGGATATCCTTGTTCACATGGAACTCAGGATCAATTCCCAGCTCAAGCGCCTTGGAACGGGTATAGCTGAACGCGGCTTGGGCGGATTCCTTCATGACATCGCCCAGTTTGCCAGTCAGAGTAAGCTTGCCGCTGCCCGGCATCACCGTCACTTCAATCACAAGCGTATCGCCGCCTACTTCCGTCCAGGCGAGCCCCGTAACGGCCCCAATCTGGTTCTCCGCCTCAGCCGTGCCGTGACGGAACTTCGCAGGTCCAAGCCATTCCTTCAGAAGCTCCGGCGTAACGGTTAATGCAGGTGTTGCTGCTTCCACTGGCTGCTTATCCGTGTCAGCATCCGCATCCGAGCCAAAGGCCGCCTCCAGTGTGTTCAGCTCAGGCGCTTCGTACGGCTGTCCGGCTGCAGCATCCCCGCCTGTTGCCTCTAGTCCGCCAGAGCCCCGATTCACGCCTGCAGCTACGATATGCTTCGCAGCCTTCCGGCAAAGCGCGGCAATTTGCTGCTCAAGATTCCGTACGCCGGATTCACGCGTGTATTCCCGGATCAGCTGCAGCACAACTTCGTCCTCAACGGCAAGCTGGTCTTTGGTCAGACCATGCTCCTTCCGCTGCTTCGGCAGAAGGTAGCGCTCGGCAATCTGCTGCTTCTCAAGCTCCGTATATCCCGGAATATACAACACTTCCATCCGGTCCAGCAGCGGACGCGGAATATTGTGCATCGAGTTCGCCGTGGTTACGAACATCACGTTGGATAAATCAAACGGCACTTCAATGAAGTGATCGCTGAACGTGTTATTTTGCTCCGGATCAAGCACCTCAAGCAAGGCTGACGAAGGATCGCCGCGGAAGTCACTGGCCATCTTATCAATCTCATCGAGCAGGAAGACCGGATTATAAGAACCCGCTGTCTTCATCCCCTGGATGATACGTCCCGGCATTGCGCCGACATACGTACGGCGATGACCGCGAATCTCGGCTTCATCGCGAACGCCGCCAAGAGAGATCCGTACAAATTTGCGGTCAAGCGATTTGGCAATCGAGCGGGCAAGGGAAGTTTTGCCGACACCCGGAGGTCCGACCAGGCACAAGATAGGCCCCTTCATCTTCTTCACCAGCTGCTGTACCGCCAAATATTCGAGCACGCGCTCCTTTGGCTTCTCCAGACCGTAGTGATCGTTGTTCAGGATCTCCTCCGCCTTGCTTAAGGAAAGATCATCTTCCGTATGCTTGCTCCAGGGCAATGCTAATAACCAATCGATATAATTGCGGATAACGCCGCCCTCGGCGGAAGTTGCAGGCATTTTCTCCAGACGGTCAATTTCCTTCTCGACCTTCTCTTTGACCAGATCAGGAACTCCCGCTTCAGCCAGCTGATTACGGAGCTCTTCAACTTCGCCCGCACGGCCTTCCTTCTCGCCAAGCTCCTTCTGGATCGCTTTCATCTGCTCGCGCAAATAATATTCCTTCTGCGTCTTCTCCATCTGCTTCTTGACGCGTTGGTTAATTTTGCGTTCGAGCTCCAGCACTTCACGTTCGTTATTTAGAATATCAAGCAGACGCTCAAGCCGTTCCCGGACATCAATCGTCTCCAGAATATCCTGCTTATCTTTGATCTTCAGCGATAAGTGGCTCGTAATCACATCCGCCAGCCTGCCCGGTTCATCAATATCCGAAACGGCTGCAAGCGTCTCCGGCGTTACCTTCTTCGACAGCGAGATATAATGCTCGAACTGGCTGAGTACCGACCGCATAAGGGCATCCACTTCCGGATCATCGGTCTCCGGCTCAGGAAGCTCGAGCACCGTTACCTCGTAAAACTGGTCGTTGGACACATAATCTACAATCTCAGCTCTCACAACGCCTTCCACCAGCACACGGATTGTACCGTTTGGCAGCTTGAGCATCTGTCTAACCTTCGCAATGGTGCCGACGCGGTAAATATCGTCTTCTGTAGGGTCTTCAATATTGACTTCGGATTGCGAGCACAGAAGAATCATATGATCGTCGATCATTGATTTCTCCAGTGCCCGTACCGATTTGTCTCTTCCCACATCAAGGTGGAGCACCATGCTGGGATATACAAGCAGCCCCCTTAAAGGAAGCAGGGGAAGCCGCCGACCTTTCGTTTTTCCGGGTCCCATACCAGCACCTCCAATTGTATCGAATACCCTATTTTATCATTCCACGGAATCCGCCTGCAAATAGGGAACCCCCGAAGCGATAAAAAGATCAGATCCGACATGGTTTTCAACCTCAGCAACAACGGTTTCGCCAATCGGAAAGACATATCTGAACACCTCGTCAACCCGGTCTACCGGTACGACCTTCAGCCCTTCCAGACCTGCGAAAATCGCCTGCCAGTTCTCGCGCGGAATAATGACCGTCTCCGCACCAGCCTGGAATGCCGCCTCTACCTTGGCAAGGACGCCGCCAACCGGCTTCACGTTGCCGTGAATGCCCACCTCGCCGGTCATCGCCAGCTTGTTGTCAATCGGCACCTCTTTGATCGCAGAGGCAATTGCCGTCGCCATCGCAATCCCCGCGGATGGTCCATCAATTGGCGTGCCGCCTGGGAAGTTAATATGCAGATCGTAGTCCTGCGGATTCAGTCCGTAACGGCGAAGCATCGTCAGTACATTTTCCACCGAACCTTTCGCCATGCTCTTCCGTCTGAGTGTCCGGGAGCCGCCTCCCAGTTCTTCCTCATCCACTACACCGGTAATTGTATATTGCCCTTTGCCGGCGGCTGCAGGAATAGCGCTCACTTCGATCTCCAGCAGGGTTCCCATATTAGGCCCGTATACGGCCAGACCGTTTACAAAGCCAATCTGGGGCGCTTCCGGCACCTTACGGTCAGGGCGAGGAGGAATTTGGCTGCTGTTCACGACCCATTCCACATCCGCTGCCGTAATGGCATCCCGTTTCTCTGATAAAGCAATGCCCGCAGCAAGCTGAATAACGTTAACCGCCTCGCGGCCGTTAGTCGCATATTTTTTCACGACGTCCACCGCATCCGAACAAGGACCAAAGCCAATCTTCTTCACTGCATTTTCTGCAATCGAAGCAATCTCGCTGGCCAGAAGCGGCCGGAAATAAATTTCCATGCAGCGCGAGCGGATAGCCGGAGGCAGATCCTGAGGCGAACGAGTTGTCGCTCCAACAAGACGGAAGTCAGCAGGCAGACCGTTTTGGAAAATATCGTGGATATACAGCGGAATATTCGCATCCTCTGAATTGTAATAAGCGCTCTCCAGAAATACTTTGCGGTCTTCCAGTACTTTTAAAAGCTTATTCATTTGAATGGGATGCAATTCACCGATTTCGTCGATAAACAGGATCCCGCCATGCGCCTTCGTCACCGCGCCCGGCTTCGGCTGAGGAATACCTGCCACACCCATCGCCCCTGCCCCTTGATAGATCGGATCATGAACGGAACCAATCAGCGGATCGGCAATTCCCCGCTCGTCAAATCGGGCTGTTGTAGCGTCAATCTCGGTAAATTTCGCTTCATTCAGGAATGGGGAAGAAGGATTCTTCTTCGCCTCCTCCAATACAACACGCGCAGCCGCCGTCTTCCCGACGCCCGGCGGTCCGTAAATAATGACATGTTGAGGATTAGCGCTGCAGAGCGCCGCCTTGAGCGCGCGCAGACCATCCACTTGCCCGACGATGTCCTGCATCGCCTGCGGACGCGTTTTCTCCGCCAAAGGCTTCGTCAGGGAGATGGAACGAAGCTTGCGCAGCTTATCCATCTCCTTGCGTGATTCCCGATCGACCGCAGAGCGGTTCGTCTTCTGATTGCGCAGCAAATTCCAAAAATATAAGCCAATAACCACAGCAAAAAAAACTTGGATCAGCATCAAAACCATACTTAAACTCATTTCACATCTTCCCCTCTCAGGCAAACTAATCCGGTATACATAATTGGTAGTATTGCCTCTTGCCGCAGGGAATAATCGCTTTCAGAAGAAAAAAGAGGCATTCCCCTCACAACCTGTACAGCAGGCTGCTTTGGAATGCCTCTTTGGTATCATCATAGATTATGCATGCGCATGATTGCTGCGTCCCGGGATTTCACCAGTCGCTTCGAATACGCGGACGATCTCGTCAATTTCCTTCTTCAGCTCATTAAGCAGCTCTGCTTCCGGCACTTTACGGATCATCTCTCCGTAACGGAACAGCAGGCCTTCGCCGCGAGCGCCAGCAATACCGATATCCGCCTCACGCGCCTCACCCGGGCCGTTAACAGCACAGCCAAGAACAGACACCTTGATGGGAACCTTCACCTTCGAGATATATTCTTCCACCTCGTTAGCGATCGAGAACAGGTCGATATCCAAACGTCCGCAAGTCGGACAAGAGATAAGTGTTGCCGCGTTTGTAATCAGACCAAAGGTCTTCAGCAACTCGCGGGCTACTTTCACTTCCTCAACCGGATCAGCACTCAAGCTGATACGCACGGTGTTGCCAATGCCCATCGCAAGCAATGCGCCAATACCCGCCGAGCTCTTGATCGTGCCCGAATGAAGCGTACCCGCTTCCGTAATGCCAAGATGCAGAGGATACTTGATTTTCTCCGCTGCCATGCTGTAAGCCGCAATTGCCATCGGCACATCAGAGGCCTTCAGCGATACGATAATATCATGGAAGTCCAGTTCCTCCAGAATCCCGATATGGAAGAGCGCGCTCTCCACCATCGCTTCCGGCGTAGGGTATCCATATTTCTCCAGCAGATGATTCTCAAGCGAACCGGCATTAACACCAATCCGAATTGGAATACCGCGTTCCTTGCAGGCTTTCACGACAGCTTCAACTTTCTCACGGCGGCCGATATTGCCTGGATTAATACGGACTTTATCGATGCCGTTCTCAATTGCTGCAAGGGCTAAGCGATAATCGAAATGAATATCAGCAACAAGCGGAATATTGATCCGCTTCTTAATTTCCTTAATCGCATCAGCAGCTTCCTTATTGTTGACCGTAACCCGAACAATCTGGCAGCCCGCTTCTTCCAGACGCAATATCTCGGCTACTGTAGCCTCTACATCAGCCGTCTTCGTTGTACACATACTCTGAATGATGACCTCATTGCTGCCGCCAATCGTTAAGTTGCCGACTTTGACCGGCACAGTATCCTTGCGCAAATACATAAAATAATCTCTCCCATGAACGTCAAAGTCCACCCTTCGACAAGCGAAACTATCCGCGGCCAAAGGGTGGAGGCGATGACGGTAATGAACTTAGGCGCTTTCTTCCTTCTTCTTGCCCTTCTTCGCAGTCAGCTCCGGCATGATTTTGTCTTTTACGTTTTTCTCCGTAATGAGACAAGTGTTCACGTCGTCGCGCGAAGGGACTTCGTACATCACTTCAAGCATAATGCCCTCGATAATGGCACGCAAGCCGCGGGCTCCCGTGTTCCGTTTGATCGCTTCCTTCGCGATTGCTTCGAGAGCAGCAGGTTCAAAGTCCAGCTTCACGTTATCCATCTCAAGCAGCTTCTGGTATTGCTTCACCAAAGCATTCTTCGGCTCGGACAAGATCCGCATCAGGGCTGCTTCATCAAGCGGCTCCAAAGTCGAGATAACCGGCAAACGGCCTACGAACTCTGGAATAAGACCGAATTTCAGCAAGTCTTCCGGCAGCACCATGGACAGGTATTCGCCCGGTTTCAGATCCTTCTGAACTTCGCCTGTCGAGCTGAAACCGATCACTTTTTTGCCGATACGACGTTTGATCAGCGATTCCAGACCGTCAAATGCACCGCCGCAAATGAATAGGATGTTCGTTGTATCGATTTGAATAAACTCCTGGTGCGGATGCTTGCGTCCGCCTTGCGGCGGTACGGATGCAACCGTGCCTTCGAGAATTTTGAGCAGCGCCTGCTGAACACCTTCGCCGGATACATCACGCGTAATCGACGGGTTCTCAGATTTACGTGCTACTTTATCAATCTCATCGATATAGATAATGCCGCGTTCAGCCTTTTCTACATCATAATCCGCAGCTTGAATGAGCTTCAGCAAAATATTCTCAACGTCTTCACCGACATAGCCGGCTTCCGTCAGCGAGGTTGCATCCGCAATCGCAAACGGCACGTTCAGAATTTTAGCCATCGTTTGAGCAAGCAGCGTTTTACCCGAGCCCGTAGGACCTACAAGCAGGATATTGGATTTTTGAAGCTCAACATCTTCAATCTTGCTTTGCGAGTTGATCCGTTTGTAATGGTTGTATACTGCAACAGAAAGAGACTTCTTCGCAAATTCTTGGCCGATAACGTACGAATCAAGAATAGCGCGAATATCCTTTGGTTTCGGAATATCCTTCAGATCAAGCTCTTCTTCATGCCCAAGCTCCTCTTCCACGATCTCCGTGCAGAGCTCGATACATTCATCACATATATAAACGCCAGGACCGGCAACCAGTTTACGTACTTGTTCCTGGGATTTTCCGCAGAACGAGCATTTCAGTTGGCCCTTCTCATCATTGAATTTAAACATGCTATCACCCCTTCGATTAAATCCTTACGATACCGGAGTTGTTATTACTCTGTCAATCAAACCATAATTCAGCGCATCTTCGGCGCTCATGAAATTATCACGGTCCGTATCGCGATCGATTTTCTCGTAAGGCTGACCGGTACGTTCAACATAGATTTGATTAAGCTTTTGCTTCGTCTTCAAGATCCAATCGGCGTGGATCTTAATATCCGATGCCTGGCCGCGAACGCCGCCAAGCGGCTGATGAATCATCACTTCCGCATTGGGAAGAGCGAAACGTTTGCCTTTCGCGCCGGCAGTAAGGAGCAGCGAGCCCATGCTTGCTGCCATGCCCATACAAATCGTAGAGACATCGGGCTTAATATATTGCATCGTATCATAAATCGCCATACCGGCTGTAACCGAACCGCCTGGCGAATTTATGTACAAGTGAATGTCTTTCTCCGGATCGTCGGCCGCCAGAAAAAGCAGCTGTGCGATAACTGAGTTTGCTACATCATCATCGATAGCGCTCCCGAGAAAAATGATTCTGTCCTTGAGCAAGCGCGAGTAAATATCGTAAGATCTTTCTCCCCGATTCGTTTGTTCGACTACGATAGGTACCAGATTCATGCGACCAACCTCTTTTCTTTTTATGACTTTATGTTCATGTTTCTTATTGTATCACGTCAAATGAGCGATGTCATTTTTCCATAATACAGTATACGGTGAGCAGCGCTCGATATGTACTGAAGATCAATTCTTCAGGTCAAACACATTCCTTATGTAGGGTGAAAAGAAGGCACGTATCTGACGATGACGTGCCTTTTCTTCGTATTTATTCAATTAGACGGTTAAGCTCCAGCAACTTCAGCTGTTTTGCTGTTTTCAACGAGGAATTCAATCGTTTTGCGCAGCTCGATGTCTTCTTTCAAGCTGTCGATTTGACCGTTTTTCTCGAAGATATCGCGAAGCTCATCCGCAGGGCGGTTGTATGCTTTCGACAGCGATTCGAGTTCTTCGTTCACGTCTTCTTCGGAAATTTGAATGTTTTCTGCTTTCGCGATTGCATTCAGAACCAGGTTGTTGCGAACGCGTTTTTGCGCGTCCTCTTGCATTTGCTCGCGCAGAACAGCTTCGCTTTGACCCGAGAATTGATAGTACAGGTCGATGTTCATGCCTTGCATGCGAAGACGGTTCTCGAAATCGCGGAGCATAAAGTCAACTTCTGTAGCGATCATTGGCTGTGGAACTTCTACTTCAGCAGCTTCAGCAGCTTTTTCGATTACAGCGTTTTGCAGGTTGCGTTCTGCTTCGCTTTCTTTGCTTTCTTTCAGCTTGGAGACAAGATCCTGCTTGTACTCTTCAAGCGTGTCGAATTCGCTGATATCTTTTGCGAATTCATCGTCAAGAGCCGGCAGGTTTTTGCGTTTGATTTCATGCAATTTCACTTTGAACACAGCTGGCTTACCAGCCAGGTTCTCCGCATGGTAGGATTCAGGGAATGTTACTTCAACATCCTTGAAGTCACCTGTTTGCATGCCGACAACTTGATCTTCAAAGCCAGGGATGAACGAGCCGGAGCCCAGTTCAAGGGAGTAGTTCTCCGCTTTGCCGCCGTCGAACGCTTCGCCGTCTACATAGCCGTCAAAGTCGAGTACAGCGATATCGCCGCTTTGAGCAGGGCCTTCTTCAACCACAGTCAGCTCAGCATGGCGTTGTTGCAGACGCTCCAGTTCAGCGTTCACTTCTTCGTCGCTTACTGTTGCTTCAAAGGATGGAATTTCCAGACCTTTGTATTCGCCAAGCGTTACTTCAGGGCGAACGATAACTTTTGCTTTGAATTTGAACGTTTGGCCTTTAGCGAATTGTTCAACATCGATTTCAGGACGGTCAACTGGACGTTGCTCCGTAACCTTAACTGCTTCTTCGTAAGCTTCCGGCAGCAGGATGTCAATGGCATCCTGGTACAGGCTTTCCACGCCGAAACGGGATTCGAACATTGCACGAGGCACTTTACCTTTACGGAAGCCTGGTACGTTTACCTTTTGTACGACTTTCTTAAATGCCTGATCCAGTGCTGCAGCGACTTTCTCAGCTTCAACCTCAACATCGATCGAGACGAGGTTCTTGTCTATTTTTTCCCAAGTTGCTTTCATTTTATGCTTTCCCCTCCAAAATACGCATCACGCCATTAGTATTCGCTTCATAAACCACTCTATTATAATCAACCTTGGCCATCATTTCAAGGCTGATGATCATCTTCAGTAGATTGCTGCATGGCAGCTACCTGCCGAAGTGTCCTGCATGCCTGCTCATAACGGAATCTCAGCGGCTCGGTAATGCCGTATGCTTCCCGGATATCATCATCATTCGCAGTGCCGTAAACCGTGAGCAGCAAGGTCAAATGGAGCGCCGCCGCATAGCTGTCAACCGTCTCGTCATCTTCTCTTTGCATCCACTGATAAGCGGATGTGCCATACAAAAATTGGAGGCTTTCCTTCCACATTTCTCTGGCAAAATGAGGGAGAGTCGGGTCGTCTGCTTCTGTCACAGCTTCCACTCTTTCCAATATCCGGATGACCGGCTGCGGAAAATCATCAAGTGCAAGCGGCGTCGCTTCAATATCGAGTTCTACCTTCTCACCCATCCGATCAAGCAGCAGCTGGCCGGATATGTCCCGCTTCCGCAAGCATTGCAAAGCTTTGAATTGCACTACCGGATGAATCGGCTTCCCGCTTGAAAGCCACTCCAGCATGGTCTGGTCCACTTCCGGAGATTGTATGTATACAGCACGCTCCAGCGCCAGAATCTGCTGGTCAATCATTGGATGATGCTCCATGATATAGAGCACTTGCTTGATGTAAGCTTCATCCTGCTCGGGCGGGTTCAGGAGTTGCTCCCGGAAGCTCTCCTCGTTGTCTTCCTCTTCAGCCTCTTTGCCGGTGATCATGCCGGCCTCTTCCGCCTCTGGAAACGCCATTTCCAGCCAGGAGAGTAGACTTGCCCATTCCTCATAATGCCGTTCATCCTCACCGCGGCACTGGAGAAGGAAGCGGAGCAGATTTTTGGCTTCGCCGTATTGCTCGGATTCCAGCATACGTGTGAGCTGAATCTGATAGTGATCCAGCATCTTTGGAAATAAATATACGTTATCTGGTGTAGTTATGGTATCACCGCCTTGTCGGTCAAACCGCATCATTCGTCTGCCTATTGCTTGCGTTCGATTATAGCACGGAACCTGCTAATATAAAAACTACCGTTCGCGAGTCTTGATTTTCCGTGCGCGTCTATGCTATATTTACCAAGCGAATTTGATTTGCGGGTGTAGTTCAATGGCAGAATGCCAGCTTCCCAAGCTTGAGGCGAGGGTTCGATTCCCTTCACCCGCTCCAAACTTTTTCAAATTAACTATTGCCAAGACAAGAAGTTACATGCTATACTCTTTCTTACATGTCCCAGTAGCTCAGCCGGATAGAGCACACGCCTTCTAAGCGTGCGGTCGGGGGTTCGAATCCCTCCTGGGACGCCATTTATTTGCTAAATTATACACCCGCAAAGCCTTACTTAATAAGGATTTGCGGGTTTTTTGCTGTCTTTTAAGATAGCACTTGAAATGGCATTATTCATCATCATTATTGTTATTTAATTCACGATTGGCTACAACGGTCTCCTCATACTTCTCGCCCCAGTCCCTCATTAGAACAATAAGAGGCATCAAAGTTTCCCCAAAAGCTGTTAGCGAATATTCCACCCTTGGCGGGATTTCCTTATAAATCTCCCTGTGTATGACACCATCCTTTTCCAATTCCCTCAATTGCAGCGTAAGCATGCGCTGCGTTATTCTTGGAAACAGTCTTCGCAACTCATTGAAACGTTTTGGTCCATCCGTTAAATGGTACAAGATAACGCCTTTCCATTTCCCCCCGATAACATCTACCGTAACGGTCACCGGGCATCCAAAATTAATGATATCTGTTTTATTGTTCAAGATTATGAGGCTCCTTTGGCTTGCCAGTCTAATAGTATCTTTTTTGATACTATATCACAAAATGAATATTATACTACAAAATTGTGCGTACTTGTTGTAATTTATGAGCCATTGTAAAATCTAGACTGTCAACGCGCTGAGCAACTCTATTACGATCCGGATCAAATTAAAAACATCTAATCTTGAAACAAGAAAGGAACCTCCAACAATGAATACCGTGCAAAAAAAGAAAGAAATATTGGATGCATTCGCATTTCGGCATGCCACAAAAGAATTTGATCCCGATCGAAAAATCTCCGATGAGGATTTTCAATTTATTTTGGAAACGGGAAGATTGTCCCCAAGTTCAGTAGGGTTTGAGGCTTGGAAATTCCTCGTTGTTCAAAACGAAGAGATCAGAATGCAGATTCGTGAGGTTGCCTTTGGCGGACAAGGACAACTCCCGACAGCAAGCCATTTGGTCATCATTCTTGCCCGCAAAGATGTAAGATACGACTCCAAATATGTAGAATATATCTACAAGGAAATTAAAGGCTTGTCGGACGAAGCCTTTGAAACAATCCCCGTCGTGTACAAGGAATTTCAAGAAAACGATCTTCACATCCTCGACAATGAAAGAACGTTGATTGATTGGGCATCCAAACAGACGTATATTCCGCTTGCCAACATGATGACTTCTGCCGCGCAGATTGGTATCGATTCCTGCCCGATGGAAGGGTATAACAAAGAGAAAGTGACCAAGATTTTGAAGGATGCCGGCGTTCTGGATGATGAAGTGTATGATTTGTCGGTAATGGTAACTTTCGGATATCGTGTGTCTCAACCCAAACATCCACAAGCCCGGCGACCCGTGGATGAAGTCGTAGAGTGGGTCCATTAAACATCGGTTTTATAGCGCGGCCTTCATTTCCGTTTCTCATAAAAAGCCCGCAATGCCTTGCTTACCAAGGCGTTGCGGGCTTTTAGCTGTCTTTTTTGCCTAACTCATAATCATGAAGGCTGCATCCTGTTTCTTGGTATCCGTTCTGATTAGGTCGGGAAATTGCAAGAATGGAAGCCTTTGAAAAAGGTCTCGTCCTACCGTTTCTTATACCGTTGTAACGGCTGGCTCGGCTACAAATTGATACAGATGGTCTACCTGCTCTGCTGTCAGCTCGCCGCTGTTATCATAAATAAGAATAGAAGATTGCGGAATATCCCAGTTGATCTCAGGAACAAACGCCACACGCTTCTCAAAATGAGACCAGTGTTCAAGCTTCCATTGGTCGCGATCGGTATGGCGTTCAATAATGCGGTTCTTCTGCAGCTCAATGTTATCCAAAGTGACCACGATCACTTTAACATCAACTTCAGCTTTTGTCAGACCTGCAGCAGCAAGCACTTCTTCAATCCAAGCTTTATTTTTAAGCTCTGCCGTAAAAGGAGAGATCATAAAGACGTTTTGACCGGCTGCCAGATTTTCGATGCAAATATCTTTGGTTGTGTCATATTCCAAATCACGAAGGTTTTGTTTGTAAAAATCCGAATCACGGTCATTCTTGTCGAGTCCGTTACGCTCAAGCAGCGCCTCAACAAATCTGCCGCCCACCGTATCACGATCCAGAAAAGCGGCCGGAATACGTTCCGAGAGCTTTCTTGCCACCGTTGTTTTACCTGTACCCGCAACACCTACGAAAAATACTAACTTTTGCAATGCCTGATGCCTCCAACATATAACTAGTTTTATCCTCCTATTGTATCACTCCTTTACTAATAAAGGTATCACAAAGGTTACAAAAAACGTTATATTCCGACATTCAGCTTACAAAAAAAGGATAATGCTCTCCAGCCGCTAGCTGCCGCTTAAGAGGGTTCATTATCCTCGGATATTTGCCTTATAATCCGCCCGGATCCAGCAGCCCCATAGATTCCACATGCTTTTGGGTAGCATCAGTACCGTGCTCATGAATAAACAGATAGATATCATGGAGAATCGCATCGTATCCGGCATTCATCCGACTGTCGCCGCTCTCCGACTGCAAGGTGCCAGCGGCGTAATTGTAATGCCCCGTTATCGCTTCATCCATGCTTGATAAATCCTCGAACATGACCTGCAGCTGGTTGAATTCCTCATCATTTGCCATGATCTCAAGCTCGTACGAGGCCGCTCCCTGATCCTGCAGAATTTGTCCGGCCTGAACCGAAACATAATATTTTTTACGCTCATCGCCTGACATAGGTTTAGCTTCAGCTCCTTTTTACAAACATGCTCTTCTAGCATCCCCCGGCGGACAGACATTTTATCCCTTTTTTCAGCATATAACGGATATTATCGCTACAGGAGTCCAGCAGAAGAGAGGAATGAGACTATGTGTGGAATAACCGGCTGGATCGATTGGACCCGGGATTTGACCCAAGACAGCAGCAGCCTGATCAAAATGACAGAAACATTATCGCTGCGCGGTCCTGATGCGTCCGGTACATGGATTTCGCCCAATTGCGCGCTTGGCCACCGCAGACTCAGCGTTATAGATCCCGAGAATGGCGCTCAGCCGATGATTCGGCGCTCGGGCGATGACACATATGTCGTTGTCTATAACGGCGAGCTGTACAACGCGCTTGAATTAAGGAGGGAACTGGAGGACCGCGGCAGAACCTTTACGACGCATTGCGATACGGAAGTGCTGCTCGTGTCTTTTATGGAATGGGGCAAAGCCTGTGTCGAGCGCTTTAACGGCATCTTTGCTTTTGCGATATGGGATGTTACCGAGCAGGAGCTGTTCCTGGCACGTGACAGACTAGGCGTAAAACCGCTGTTCATCAGCTTTGCGGATGGGCTTTTTATTTTTGGCTCGGAGCCAAAAGCAATTCTTGCCCATCCGTCTGTGAAAGCCGAGGTAGGGGCTGAAGGCTTAGCAGAAATCTTTATTCTCGGCCCTGCCCGCACGCCAGGCCAAGGAGTCTACAAAGATATTACGGAGCTGCTGCCGGGTCAATGTATGACCGTTAACCGCTCAGGCAGCCGCAAAACGAAATATTGGAGCCTCGAGAGCTTTCCTCATGAGGAAGACGTAGATACGACAGCCGAGCATGTCCGTGAGCTTCTAAAAGATACAACAGAACGCCAGCTTGTATCGGACGTGCCAGTTGGCACGCTGCTCTCAGGCGGCCTTGACTCCAGCGCCTTAACGACGCTGGCCGTTCGTTATTATGAGCAGACCGGCCAAGGCAATGTTCATACGTATTCCGTGGATTACAGGGATAACGATAAGCACTTCAAGGCGCATGCCTTTCAGCCAAATAGCGATGCACCGTGGATTGAGCGCATGGTTTCCCATCTGAATACGATTCATCATCCGATCGAGTTCGATACACCGGAGATGGCTGGTGCGCTTCGTGATGCAACGCTGGCTCGCGATTTGCCGGGCATGGCCGACGTAGACGCCTCACTCTTGCTGTTCTGCCGCGAGATCAAGAAAAGCGCTACAGTTGCGATCTCCGGCGAAGCGGCTGATGAAATCTTCGGCGGCTACCCCTGGTTCCACCGTGATGAGGCGCTAAGCGCCAATACGTTCCCATGGTCCCTCGCTTCTCCCATGCGTGCGGATCTGCTTGCGCCGGATATTGCCGCATGGATCAAGCCGCTTGATTATATCGGCGACCGTTACGCGCAAGCTATTGCAGAGGTGCCGCATCTGGACGGAGAATCGGAAACGGTTCGCAAAATGCGCAAAATGTCTTATCTGAACATCACGCGTTTCATGCCCACCTTGCTTGATCGGAAGGACCGGATGAGTATGGCAGCCGGCCTTGAGGTGCGGGTCCCGTTCTGCGATCACCGGCTCGTGCAATACGTCTGGAATATCCCTTGGGAGATCAAGACAGCCGGGGACCGCGAGAAGGGTATCCTTCGCCGGGCGTTAAAAGGCGTGCTTCCTGACGATGTGCTGACGCGCAAGAAAAGTCCGTATCCAAAAACGCATAATCCAAATTATCTCGCAGCAGTCAAAGGTCTGCTTCTCGATATATTAAACGATCCTTCTTCCCCTCTGCTTCCGCTTATTAACGTAAGCAAAGTAAGAGAGCTGGCCGAATCGGATTCTGCGAAGTCGAATATACCGTGGTTTGGTCAGCTGATGTCCGGACCGCAGCTGTTTGCTTATTTGTATCAGGTGAATACATGGCTGAAGGAGTATGGAGTAAGCGTGAAATGATTGTGACGGTTAAATGACCGCTGCACATTCGAATGTTCTTCCAACCGCTGTTGCTCGGGAATTCCTTGAATAAAGTTGACAAAGGTTAGAATCCCCGAGCAAAGGCGGACGCTTTAAAGCTTTCTGCAAGAAAGCTACTTCGGAAGCATCATCCTCACTTTTCAAGAATCATTCGATCGCTCCGCTCACCAAACCTTAAAAGAGTGAAAAAAAACGTCACCGGATTAAACCGATGACGTTTTTGCGTTAGTTCGTTTGTAGCTTCTCGATCAGCTTCGCGAGAGCGTTGCCGCGGTGGCTGATCGCCTGCTTTTCTTCCTTGGACAACTCCGCCATGAAGCGGCCCAGCTGAGGCAGCCAGAACAGCGGATCATAGCCAAATCCGCCTTCGCCGCGGGGCCGATCGGCAATAAAGCCGTCTACTGTGCCTTCCGTCTCAATGATTTCTCCGGTGGCTGGATCATACAACGCTAGTACGCAGACGAACTGGGCAGGACTTAGCAGACGCGTACCGTCTGCTAACGATTCTGCCGCATCCGCTGCGTTCAAGCGTTTAAGTTCTTCCAGCAGCTTGGCGTTATTAGAGGCATCCGTGGCGCCTTCGCCTGAATAACGGGCCGAGTAAACCCCGGGGGCTCCGCCAAGCGCAGCTACACGCAGTCCGGAATCATCAGCAAGCACAGGCACCTGGAACTCATCGCCTGCCGCTTTCGCTTTAATGCGGGCATTTGCAGAGAACGTATCGCCGTCTTCCACAATGTCGGGGAAGGCAGGATATTCATTCAGGCTGACAACGGTTCGCCCAAGCTTCGCAAAGGCATGAGCGAACTCCTTCACCTTGCCCTGATTTTTAGTCGCGATTAGTATAGGCTGTGTCATTTCCTTATCCTCCGATCCGGTCCGCAATCTCTCCTAATGCCGTACGCTGCTTCTCGATCAGCTCCTCGATGCCGCCTTCTGCCAATTCCAGCAGCTTGTTCAGCTCCTCGCGCGAGAATGGTGAATCCTCGCCGGTACCCTGCAGCTCGACAAATTTGCCGTTGCCGGTCATTACTACATTCATGTCGACCTTTGCTTTGGAGTCTTCGTCGTAATTCAAGTCCAGCAAAGCCCGTTCCTGAATCACGCCTACACTTACCGAAGCAAGAAAATCGGTAATCGGATATTTCACAAACTGCGTTGTTTTCGACAGCTTGTTCACCGCAAGGCAGAGGGCCACAAATGCTCCCGTAATGGATGTGGTGCGTGTGCCGCCGTCAGCCTGGATTACATCGCAATCGAGTGTAATCGTACGTTCGCCAAGTGCTTGCAGATCTACAATTGAGCGAAGCGCACGTCCAATCAGACGTTGAATTTCCATCGTACGGCCCGTCAGCTTGCCTTTTGCCGCCTCCCGCTGGTTGCGGGAATGTGTTGCACGGGGCAGCATCGCATATTCGGCAGTAATCCAGCCCTTGCCTTGTCCTTTCATGAATGGCGGTACCCGCTCCTCAACGCTGGCTGTACAAATAACCTTTGTCTCGCCAACCTCAATCAGAACGGAGCCCTCCGCATATTTATTAACGCCTGTCGTTATCGTAACCGGCCGAAGCTGGTTCGGTTGCCGACCGTCTGTTCGCATCCTCATGTTCCTCCTGAATCATTTGCTTTAGCTTATGTGTGCACTGACTTTGCAATCTTGTCTATTTTACCAAAGTGACATCTGAAAAGCATCTTTTAAGTTGTTATAATCAAAAAGCAGCCCCCTTGGTCATCGACCAAACGGGACTGCTTTTCCTGTTACAGCGTAAAGTTGCCTTAGCTTTTAATCGCATTCACATGATGAGGACGGGATACCGGCTCGCTGTAGGACACATTGTTCTCATCCGTTACTTGCTGGCCGTTAAGGGTAATTTGTACTTTGGCAGCGCCTGTATTCTCAGTAACTGACAGGACAATTGCTTCGAGCATCTCTGCCGGAGCAGGAAGACCTTGTTCGAACGCCTGATCCTTCAGGTCTACTGTAACGGTGTCATCCTTCTGATTAACGCTGGTTACTTCCACATCATTAGTCAGAACGGCCGTCAGGTTTTTGGCATTCAGCGGACCCGTAATCAGCTGTTCCAGAGCAGCTTGGGCAGCGGATTCATCTGTACGGTTAATCAAGCGGGTAACCGGTACATAATACTGTTCATCGTTAGATGTTTGGGAGGAGAAGTAGAGAGTAACCGGTGTCGAGTTCAAATAGTTGACTCCGTCAGCAGCTTCAAGGTTAATCCCTACGGAACGTGTAAGCGGCTCATCTAGTGGGAAACCTTCCTGAGGCATCTCCTGCAGCTTGGCTCCGTCATACCACAGCTCCACGCCTTTTGCGCCCATTGCCGTAAGCGTCCAAGTAATAGCCTCTACAATGGTGCGCTCATCCGTTGCAGGGTAATCACTAAAGGTTCCGCCAAATTCAACCGTTGCGATTTGCGTTTTTGGATCGATTTGAAGCGACTTCACCTCTGTGCCTTTCGGGATGACCGCACGGAAATCCTCCGGCAGTTGGTTAGCGAAGCTTCCGCCGTCCACCATAATTTCGAGTGCTTTTTTGCCGGCTTCCTCCACTGCATTCTCGGTAAGTGTTGCTTTCAGCGATACCGGCGCAAGGTAACCATTGCGATCCTCCAGATAAACCGTCAGATTGGAATCATCATCTTGTCCAGGCATTACAGCCTGTCCGGTGTTTGTGCCGTCTACATTACCTGTTGATTCCGTTTGCTGCGGCGGGTCGATCTCCCCTTTTGTTTCCTGCGAGATCAAGCCGCATCCTGTTGCCAGAATCGGAAATACCAGTACACCGCAAATTGCTGCACGGCGGATCCATTTTGTTTGAGTCATTGACGTTTTCCTCCCCAAATTGGTTATTGCCTGTTCGGCCGCTTTGTACATTTGTTGATTTGTAGTACTATGTATACGAGCCCTTCCCTGTTTTAGACCAGTTTTGTCCACAAAATCTGAGGGGGTAATCAATTTGTTCAATCAAGTCACTTACAGCTTGAACAGCCGCGAAGTCGCGGAAGCAACTAACGAATGGCTCGACAAACGAGGCGTATCCAAAACATCCATTGCACAACTCGTTCATTTTCTGCAGAAGGATTATTATCCTGAACTGACACTGGATGAATGCATTGATCATGTTGAAGCCGTCTTGTCCAAAAGAGAAGTTCAGAATGCCGTATTAACCGGCATCCAGCTTGATCTGCTCGCAGAGGAAGGCAAGCTGATGGCACCGCTTCAAGAAATGGTGAGGAATGACGAAAGCCTGTACGGCTGCGATGAAATATTAGCTCTGTCTATTGTTAATGTTTATGGCAGTATCGGATTTACGAATTTTGGCTATATCGACAAGCTGAAACCCGGTATCCTCAAGAAGCTTAATGACAAGAATGATGGACAAATCCATACCTTCCTGGATGACATCGTTGGAGCAATCGCCGCTTCTGCCGCAAGCCGCCTGGCCCATCGCCAGCAAGCCGGCCGGGAAGAAGAAGCTGAAAAATTTAAAGACTAGTAACTGGCAGTAAACAGCTGTATCAAAAGAGGATTGGCTCCCTGTTGAGACAGCTAGCATAAGCATTACAATTCAAAAAGCAGCGATGCAAGGGATTATCCCTGCATCGCTGCTTTTTTGTTTTGCTTTTTTGTTTTGCTTTCTTGCTGCTTTATTCAGCTGTACGAAACATAACGGTCTCCGGAGTTCCTGTTCGAATAACTTTGCCCCGCTTCTCCAAATAATGGAGATGGGCTATCGTCTCCGACATCGCAAACCGCAAATTATGGGGATTGGTACGAAGATGGCTGCCAAATAAATGCTCGCAAAGCTCAAAAGCGCAGCTTGGCTCTCTCAGCATTTCCCACATTTTATTCAGTCTGCGGCCGTGATGCTGCTTGATTTCAATAATCCGGTTGGCAAAATCGGTGAACGGCTCACGGTGACCCGGAAAGGCCAGCTTCACCTTATAGTCATACAACTCGTCCAGGCTGTTCAGGAAGCAGCCAAGCGGATCCTCTTCTTCGCCAGGATTAAAAGCAATGTTAGGAGTAATATGCGGCAGCACCTGATCACCGCAGAGCATATGCCCGTTATTCGGCTCGTAAAAACACAGCTGTCCAAACGCATGCCCCGGCGCATCTATCATCTGCCAGTCCAGTCCGCCGAGCAGAAACGTGTCGCCGGCTTTCAAATATGTCACTTGAGGCTGAGGAGATACTTTCCGGACAAACCCGTCCAGATTATTCTTAATTTCAAGCGTCAGTTCATCCGGCATGCCATGGATGGCGAAATGCGCACGGAGCTCCTCCGCATAGATGCTGTTGTCTCCCCAAAGACGCAGTGCATACTGATGGGAACGTTCCGAGATAAAGACAGGCGCCCCGGTCCGTTGCTGAAAATATCCGGCCAGCCCATAATGATCCGGATGCTGATGCGTAAGTACAATTCGGGTTATCTGTTCTATCGTGATGCCGTGGTTCAATAAAGCTTCATCCCAGGCCGCAAGCGCTTCGTCTGTATGCAAACCGGGATCAATAAGGGTGTAACGCCCCTCGTCCTCCGGTATCAAATAACTGTTAACCCACTTTAATGAGAAGGGAAGCGGAATCTTCACCTGAAGCCATCCGCCGTCCCATATTTTGGTCTCCACCGTCATGGATGCTGTGCCTCCCAATCATACTTCGCCGATATTATTCAATCACCGCATAACCTGCCGACAGTCTAGTATTCGCTTAATTGACCGGACTTACTTGGTTAAGGCGCTGGAATAAGCCGGTTTGTCCGTTGCAGCTCGGTAATTGTTGCAGCGCCAATGCCAAACATAACCGCGCGCAGCTCAAACTCAATACGCTCGAACTGCTCAATTAATTGCTCAACCGATACCCGCGTCTCTCCGTTTGCTGCTCGCGGCAGAAGCGCCCTCCCGAAACCGGCGATATCGGCTCCAAGCGCAATCGTTTTGGCTGCATCTACACCATGCTGCAAGCCGCCGCTTGCAACAACCGGTATATGCGGCAGACGGTCTTTGACTTCTATTACACTTTGCGCAGTCGGAATCCCCCAGCCGGCGAATGCATCAGCAGCTAATCTGCGCATCGGATCGTTCTGACGGTACTTCTCCACCTGGCTCCAGGACGTGCCGCCCGCTCCCGCAACATCGATAAATGCTGCGCCCGCAGATGCGAGTAATGCCGCCGTATCAGCGTCAATACCCCAGCCGACCTCTTTAACGCCAACAGGTACGGGAAGCGAACGGCAAACTTCCTCAATGCGCGGCAGCAGTTCACGGAAGTTGGTATCCCCCTCCGGCTGGAATACCTCCTGCATGCTGTTCAGGTGAAGAACAAGCGCATCGGCTTCCGCAATCTCCACCGCTCTGCGGCAAGCCTCTACACCAAACCCGTAATTAAGCTGAACTGCTCCGATATTAGCGATAACAGGCACGGAAGGTGCGAGATCTCTTATATAAAAAGAAGCCGCCAATTCTTCTTGTTCAATTGCGGCCCGCATAGATCCAAGGCCAATCGCCCAGCCTTTGGTTTCTGCCGCCTCCGCCAAGCGCCGGTTAATCGCGCCTGCTTCACTTGTGCCTCCCGTCATCGAACTGACCAGCAGCGGCGTACGCATATGGCGTCCCAGCCAATTCGTATCCAGCCTGATATCGTCAAACGCGATTTCCGGAAGGGCATTATGACGGAAGCGAAGCTGCTCCAGCCCTGTATCAATACCTTCACCAGCCACGTTCTCCTGCAGGCAAATGCGAATATGCTCGCTTTTACGTTTCGATGTGGAAGCGCTTGCCCCCGATATTTGCTCTACTGTCATATAGGGCAATCCTCCTATTTGTATAGCCAACCTTCCAGCTTAAACATGGATGCTTCCGGCATCTTGGGATAAGCTTCAAGCTTTGCGAGAATACTTTTGTTCATCATAACCCAGTGATCAGGAATGGAGCAAGGATGGAACAAACCGTGATCGTATTTTTGACAATATAAATCAATAATATGATTTTTTTAATCAATTTTATTGTTAAAATGAATATTATAATTTAGAATAGAATCAAATGAGATTGAGGGGGCATCTTCCATGAACATACAAATTTTTGATTCACAATTAGAACTGGACGCCTATGCGGCCAATCTTTTTATTGATACGGTTCGTTCGAAACCCAAGGCTGTATTAGGACTTGCAACAGGATCGACACCTATAGGCATTTATGCCAAAATGGTAGAGAAATACCGTAATGGCGAAGTATCCTTCGCGGAGGTAACGACGTTTAACCTTGATGAATATGTCGGCCTTATACCTTATAATGATCAAAGTTATGCTTATTATATGAACAAGCATTTATTCGATCATATTGATATTCCGGATACACAGACCTTTCTTCCGAATGGCATGGCTGAAGATTTGGAGGCCGAATGCGTTCGTTACGACCAGATGCTGCTGGAGCGCCAGATTGATGTGCAGCTTCTTGGCATTGGACATAATGGCCATATCGGCTTTAATGAGCCAGACCACGCTCTGTCAGGCGGAACGCATGTGGTGCGGCTGAAGGAAGCAACGCGGGAAGCAAATGCAAGATTTTTCGCAGCGATGGACGAAGTACCTGAATATGCCCTTACAATGGGTGTTGGCTCGATATTAAAAGCAAATTCGATCATCCTTGCGGTACGCGGCGCGGATAAGGCGGATATCGTCAAACAAGCGTTGACCGGACCTATTACGACGGAGGTACCGGCATCCTTGCTCCAGACACATCCGCGTGTAACTGTGCTTCTTGACCGCGAGGCAGGAAGGATGTTGGGGTAATGGAACAACATGACGGCAAATCCTTGCTTATCCATGATGCAACAATTGTGCTGGAAGACCGGGTAACTGAAGGCAGTGTACTGATTAAAAACGGCGTTATTACTCGTATCATTGAGGGCAAAGATGAAGAGATAACAGGCGCGGATCATACGCTGGACGGACGGGGCGCCTATCTGCTTCCCGGCTTTATCGACGTCCATGTGCATGGCGGATTTGGCGGAGACTTTATGGATGCCAGCAAGGAAAGTTACGATACCATAACGAAATTTCATGCTTCCCAAGGCACAACAGGAATGCTGGCTACGACAGTAACAGCTTCCCAGGAAGCGATCGAAGCCGTATTCCAAGCAACCAGCTCTTATATGAAGAAGGAAATGCCTTATGCGGCTCTGCTGGGTGTTCATCTGGAAGGGCCCTTTATAAGTCTGAAATGGATTGGCGCCCAGAATCCCGCTTTCCTGTCGCCTCCGCGGCTTGACTGGCTGGAGGATTGGGCCGCCCGTTATCCGGGAATTCTGAAGCTGCTGACCTTAGCCCCGGAGAACGAAGGCGCCCTCGAATCGATCAAATGGCTGTCTCGCCATAACGTGGTTGTCTCATGCGGACATACCGATGCAAGCTTCGAGGTTATGACACATGCGGCTGAAGCCGGCCTTACGCATGCGGTTCATACCTATAACGCTATGCGTCCGCTTCATCACCGCGAGCCGGGTACAGTAGGCGCCGTTCTGACGGATGACCGGATTTATGCAGAACTTATTGCCGATGGTCATCATGTCCATCCTGGCGCTATCAGACTGCTCGCCTCCGCCAAGCCGTCAGACAAGCTTATTCTGATTACGGATGCCATCTCGGCGGCAGGCAGACCGGATGGGCTGTACGATCTGGGCGGACTGCCCGTTATCGTAGAAGGCGGTGTAGCAAGGCTGCAGGAAGGCAACTTGGCCGGCAGCAGCTTAACAATGATTAATGCCTTCCGGTATATGACCGAGCATTCCGGTCTGAGTGTAATGGACATCAGCCGTTATGCAAGCGGCAATCCGGCCAGACAGCTTGGATTGTTCGAATATACAGGCTCTATTGCTGTCGGCAAGCGGGCAGATCTCGTGCTTGCCGAGCCGGATTTCAGCAAGGTACGTTCAACCTGGGTAAACGGCAGACAGGTTTATTCCGCTGAATGAATAAGAGCGTCTGAAGGGGAAGGTGATCCCCCTTCAGACGCTCTTGTTATTCCGGCTTATCCGCCGCCACATGTACAACGATATGATGCTGCTCTGCGGTATCCGCCAGCTCCCCGCTTAGCGGGAGATCGGTAATAAAGGCCTGCAGCTCGGATATGGCTGCAATCGAGAACAACGATGTCTTGCCGACCTTCGTCTGGTCGAAGACCGCATACGTTATATGTGAACGCTTGATAAGTGCCTTCGCAATTTGGGCTTCCTGTTCGGAATAAGTCGTAATGCCTCCCGCTGCCGAGATGCCGTCAACTCCGATGAACATTTTGCCGATATTCAGATGCGCAACCATTCCTTCGCCAAGCGGACCGCATAGCTCAAAGCTGTTATGCCGCATAATACCGCCTGTAACCACAACCTGAACACTGCTTCCCGCAAGCTCCATCGCAATATTGACGGCATTGGTGACAACGGTAATCCCGCTTCTCAGCTTAAGCAACTTGGCAAGCAAATAGTTCGTTGTTCCTCCCGACAGACCGATAACATCGCCCTCTTCGATAAGCGAAGCCGCTTTGGCAGCGATACGCTCCTTTTCCAAATAAGACAGCCCTTCCCGTTCCGCAAACGCCGTGTCGCGGACCGTATTCATGCCGTCATACATCGCACCGCCGATGGTCCGGATAATCGGATAAGCAGCCTCCATTTGCTCCAGATCTCGTCTTGCCGTCGCCTCCGAGCAATCAAAGCGTTCCACCAGCTCTTGAATTGTAATGCGTCCTTGCTGCTTCAGCAGCTGCAGTATCGCTTCGCGGCGGCGCTGCCCCTTGGATCCGGATACGTTCGAATCAACCATTATTATCGCTCCACCCATGCTTTAGCGGACATACGCTGTTCGACGGCTGTCCACTCCGGAAGCGCCTCCCAGTCGCCGCGCATTTGTACGACCAGCGATCCGTTGATGCTCGCAAGCCCAACAGCTTCTACCGGAGTCATGCCTTTCATCAATCCAGCCAGGAAGCCCGCGCAGAAGCCGTCTCCTGCTCCAACGGTGTCTACTACTTTTTCTGCCGGATAGAAGGGAACGCTGACTTCCTCACCTTGATCCAGCACAACTGTCGTATCGCCAAGCCCTTTTATGACCGTCACAGCTTTCAGCTGCTGCAGCTTCGCTTTCACTTCCTCATAATCATCCGTCTGATACAGAAGCTTTAGCTCGTCCCAGCCCGGCATGAAATAATCCGCTGCTTCCGCAAGAGGCAGAAGCACCTCGCGAGCTTCTTCAATCGTCCATAGCTTAAGCCGCAGATTGGGGTCAAAGCAAATCTTAACGCCGGCTTCTTTGGCGATCTCAACTGCCCGAAGCACCGTTTGCTTGGCACTCTCGCTTAGAGCAGTCGTGATGCCTGTTACATGAAGCAGCTTGGCCCCGCGGATATACTCCTCGTCCAGCTCTTCAGGAGTCATCTTGCTTGCAGCCGAATGCTTGCGGTAATAATGAACGGCGAGACGGCCCGCTACCGATTCACGGAACATCATCCCTGTTGGAGCCTCGTCGCTATGTTTGACGCGGGACACATCAACGCTTTCTCCACGAAGCGTTTTCACAATCATCCGGCCGAACGGGTCATTGCCAAGTGCTCCGAACCACCCTACCGAGCAGCCTAGTCTTGCCAGCCCGATTGCAACATTACTTTCCGCACCGCCGAAGCCTTGCTCCAGCGTTGTTGCCCGCTCCAGAGCTTTGTGCTCCTGCGGCATAAACAATGCCATTGATTCCCCGAAGGTTACTACGTCTGGTGATGACTGATGCACGTTCTTCTCCTCCTAAAAATAATTACCACAAGGCGGTAATTATTACTTCGTAAGCATTAGCCCTAAGAATTACCACTTCGTGGTAATTCTTGCTTCATAAACATTAGCCTGCATGGCGCAATGCAAATTGAGTTGTTTTTGTTATTTCAAAATAGGGAAAGCCATGAAATAGATGACAACCACATAAAGAATAAGCACGATCAAGCTGAATGTACGTGCTTTAGCAATATGGCTTGTTGCGCTTTGTCCGTCTTGAATCGAGGACACGATCCGCTTCAGCGGCTTCGACATAATACCGGAAATCGCTGCAATAGCCAGGAACAATACGGTTACGATAATCATCCAAGCTACCGAATAATCGGCCTGCGACATCATGTAGCCGCCTGTGAGCAGTTGAATAATAAGCGCGTATTGCACAATGCGGTTAGCCGATACGAGACCGTCAGCCAATCCGCCTTGTCCAAGGCCCGCAAGCTTTGTAGCTTTGCCAATCATGATTGGCAAAACGATATAAAAGCCCATTCCAACTGCCCCTAACAAGTGTAAAAAGAAAAACACATCATTCATTAAAAAACCCTCCTGCATATGCGTAATCTACCAATAAGTATACTAAATGCCTGTCTGAAACACAAAGATCAACCCATAGGTTTCCGGCATTTCACTAGCATTTTTGGCAATGTTCAAGATTTCGTCTTAAAGCCGTGTTTGGCGATTACTCCATGGATGGCGAAATAGTCCACTTCCTCCGGCAGAGCATCTTTAAGAGGCCTTAGCTTGTCCCATCCCAGCTCCCCGATAACCTGTACAATCTGGTCCTCGTACTGCTCCGGAATGATCCTGCTCCAATCGAGCTCATGCCCTTCTTCCGCACAACGGATCAAATGGCCCTCAATCGTTACCCGGCTTAATCCACGTTCGTCCGCAATATCAGATGTCGCCATGCCGGCGTTAAACCGCTCCAGCGTCAAAACATGGCTTGGTGTATCCTCCGAGGATGCCGGAGGACGCGCTGCCGCCTGCCGTCTTGGCGCTGCACTGATGCTGGCCGCAGCGGTATTTTCTCCGCTTCCGGCATGGGCCTGAATAATTGCCAGCACTTCCGCTCCGTACTTGCTTGCCTTCGCCGCACCAATCCCTTTTGTCTGCATCAGCTGCTCTTCCGTCGCCGGCCGGACATCAGCGAGCTCCTTCAGCGTAGCATCAAAGAACAACATAAACGGAGGAACGTTTTCTCTTGCCGCCGCTTCTTTGCGCCATTGCTTGAGCGCATCAAACAGAGGCGAATGGGCTGCTGAACCATCTCCTGAAGCATTTCTGCGAACACTGGTACGAAGACGCTGCTTCACCGTCTCCTTGCCCTCCAGCACCGGAAGAGCGCTTGCTGTAAGCGATACGGTCGGATACTGACCTTCGCTCATACGCAGATACCCCTCCGCCACAAGCCAATACAGCCAATCGGCGATCTCCTTCTCCGGCCAATTATTGAACAGACCATAGGTCGTCAGACGGTCCAGGCCAAATTCCAGCAGACGTTTGTCTCTCGAGCCTTTAAGCACCTTGGCCGCCATCGTAACGCCAAACCGTCCTTTCATCCGGCCCACGCAGGATAACGCCTTCTGTGCTTCTGCCGTCCGGTCCACCAGCTCGCTTTTATCAAGACAGTTGCTGCATTTGCCGCAAGGCTCAACACCCTTCTCGCCGAAATAATCGACGATATATTGCTGAAGGCAGCGCTGCGTGCGGCTGTAGTTCATCATGTTATGGAGCTTGGACAGCTGAACCGACTTCCGGTATTCATCGCCCATACCCTGCTCAATCAGGAAACGCTGCACCTGCACATCCTGCGGCTCGAACAGCAGCACGCATTCGCTTTCCTCGCCGTCCCGGCCAGCCCGGCCTGCTTCCTGATAGTAAGATTCGATATCGCCTGGCATCTGCCAGTGGATGACATACCGGACATTGGGCTTATCGATTCCCATTCCGAAGGCATTAGTCGCTACCATGACACGGATCTCATCGAATCGGAACCGTTCCTGCGTATCCGCACGCTCCGTATCGGACAAGCCGCCATGATATTTACCCGCTGCGATCCCTTTTCGAATCAACAGCTCCTGAACCTGCTCCGCTTCTTTTCTCGTAGCCGTATAAATAATGCCGGATTGATCCTCCCGTTCACGCAGAAACTGCTGCAGGAAGTTTTTTTTGTCGCCGCCGCTTACAACAGATAAGGACAGATTAGGCCGCGCAAAGCCGGTAACAAATACATTAGGCTCACGCAAGCCAAGCATAGCCGTAATATCCGCTGCTACCTCCTGCGTAGCAGTCGCTGTAAAGGCGGCTACAAGCGGACGGTTTGGCATCTTTCCTATCCAGCCTGCCAGCTGCCGATAGCTCGGGCGGAAATCATGTCCCCATTGCGACACGCAGTGTGCTTCGTCGATCGCAATCATCGGAATATGAAGCTGCTCGGACAAGGTAGTAAACATAGGCGCGTCAAGCCGCTCCGGCGCCACGTACAGCATCTTGTATTCGCCTCTAAGCGCATTGCGAAGGACGGTCCGGTATTCCTCCGCTCCAAGGGAGCTGTTCAGAAACGCCGCTGGCACGCCAAGCCGATTTAATGTATCAACCTGATCCTTCATCAGTGAGATTAATGGAGATATAACAATGGAGGTTCCCCGCATCAGCAGGGAAGGAATTTGGAAGCAGACCGACTTCCCGCCGCCGGTCGGCAAAATCGCAAGCGTATCGCGTCCTTCTAATATGCCTCCTATAATATCCTCTTGGCCGGGACGGAATGTATCATACCCGTATACCCTTCTCAGTTCGCTTCGTGCTTGCTGCAGCACGTGTATTCCCCCTTCCTCAAAATCAAAATAAGGACCCTGGCAGCTAAGTGTCAGGGTCCTCCCAAACGAAACTTTATAAGTGTATGGTCTATCGGTTAACCCGTCACTACTTTAATTACATTTTGAACGGATTCAGCCGATTTGTCCAGAGCCGCTTTTTCTTCCGCGGTCAGTTCAAGCTCAATAACCTTCTCAATACCGTCCCCGCCGATAATCGTTGGCACGCCCATAAACAGATTGTTATAGCCGTACTCGCCCTCAAGCAAGGCTATAACCGGCAGAATGCGTTTCTTATCCTTCAGGATCGCTTCCGTCATTTGCACAAGCGATGCTGCAGGCGCATAGTAGGCGGAACCGTTGCCCAGCAGATTAACAATCTCGCCGCCGCCAACACGGGAGCGCTGTACAATCGCTTCAATGCGGTCAGCCGGGATCAGCTTCTCGATCGGAATACCGCCTACATTGGAATAACGAACAAGCGGCACCATATCGTCGCCATGTCCGCCAAGCACAAAGCCGCGCACATCCTCTACCGAGACATTCAGCTCCTGCGCGATAAAGGTGCAATAACGGGCGGTATCCAGCACGCCGGATTGGCCGATCACGCGATTTTTAGGAAAACCAAGCGTCTGGTAAGCGACATAAGTCATGGCGTCTACCGGGTTAGAGAGGATAATGACATAAGCATTTGGACTTGTTTCCTTAACGCTTTCACACACCGAACGGACAATTCCTGCATTGGTGTTAACCAGGTCATCACGACTCATCCCTGGCTTACGGGCAACACCGGCCGTAATAATAACAACGTCGGAATCCTTTGTGTCGTCATAATTGGAAGTACCCGTAATGTTGGCGTCCAAGCCTTGAACAGGCGTTGACTCCAGCATATCAAGCGCTTTGCCTTTTGTCGGATTCTCCAGTTGCGGAATATCAACCAGCACGATATCGCCAAGTTCCTTCTGGGCGGCCATGAGAGCCGTCGTTGCGCCTGTAAAGCCTGCGCCTACAACTGTAATTTTTCTGCGTTTAATAGCCATTAATATAACCCTCCTATACTTGTATTAACATCTGCATTATTGCCAAAAGTCATCCAAATAAGATAGAAGATAAGTGTAAAAGGCTTGTTTTATGGCAAAAAAAGAGGGGGCAAAAATGCCCCCCGCTTTGTGAAAACTACATGTTTTTAATTACTTCGTCAGCAAATGCCGAACATTTCACTTCAGTAGCGCCATCCATCAGACGTGCGAAGTCATAAGTAACGGTTTTGTTGTTGATCGAAGTTTCCATACCTTTATAGATCAGGTCAGCCGCTTCTTGCCAGCCCAGATGCTCAAGCATCATAACGCCGGACAGGATTACGGAACCTGGGTTAACTACGTCTTTGTCTGCATATTTAGGAGCAGTACCATGAGTAGCTTCGAAGATCGCATGGCCAGTCAGGTAGTTGATGTTAGCGCCTGGAGCGATACCGATACCGCCAACTTGAGCAGCCAGAGCGTCGGACAGATAGTCGCCGTTCAGGTTCAATGTAGCGATTACGTCGAAGTCAGTAGGACGAGTCAGAACTTGTTGCAAAGCGATGTCAGCAATCGCGTCTTTTACGACGATTTTGCCAGCAGCTTCAGCTTCCGCTTGTGCTTTGTTCGCAGCGTCAGTGCCTTCTGCTTCTTTGATGCGGTCGTATTGACCCCAAGTGAAGGTTTTGTCCGCGAACTCTTGCTCAGCCACTTCGTAGCCCCAGTTCTTGAACGCGCCTTCTGTATATTTCATAATGTTGCCTTTGTGAACCAGAGTAACTGTTTTCTTGCCATGCTTGATCGCGTATTCGATTGCAGCGCGGGCAAGACGTTGGGAGCCTTCTTTGGATACTGGCTTAATGCCGATACCGGAAGTTTCAGGGAAACGGATTTTGTTAACGCCCATTTCGTTTTGCAGGAACGCGATCACTTTCTTCACTTGCTCGGAGCCTTCTTGGTACTCGATACCAGCATAGATGTCTTCAGTGTTCTCACGGAAGATAACCATGTCAACCAGCTCAGGACGTTTAACCGGGGAAGGTACGCCAGCGAAGTAACGAACAGGACGAAGGCAAGTGTACAGGTCAAGCTCTTGGCGAAGCGCTACGTTCAGGGAACGGATACCGCCGCCGATTGGCGTAGTCAAAGGTCCTTTGATTGCAACGATGTATTCGCGGATTGCAGTCAGCGTATCAGCTGGCAGCCATTCGCCGAATTCGTTGAATGCTTTTTCGCCTGCGAATACTTCGTACCAAGCGATTTTTTTGCTGCCGCCGTATGCTTTCTCTACAGCTGCATCAAGAACGCGTTTCGATGCGCGCCAGATGTCGCGGCCAGTGCCGTCGCCTTCGATGAAAGGAATAATCGGGTTGTTAGGTACTTGCAGTACACCGTTATCAATTGTAATTTGCTCGCCTTCTGTTGGAAGAGCGTATTTCTCGAATTGTGCCATTAGAATAAATCCTCCTTAAGGGTATGTAAGCTGCGCCTTGTAATTAGCGCTGCTCGATTGGAATATATTTCGCGTTAACCGGGCCGACATAATCAGCACGAGGGCGAATCAGACGGTTGTTTTCGTATTGCTCAAGGATATGTGCGCTCCATCCCGAAACGCGGCTGATTGCAAAGATCGGCGTGAACAGGTCGCGAGGAATACCCAATGTAGTGTAAACCGATGCCGAGTAGAAATCAACATTTGGTTTCAGACCTTTTTGTCCCGTAACCAGTTCTTCGATCTTAACAGACATCTCAAACAGTTCCATATTGCCAGTCAATTTGCCCAGTTCACGGGACATATGCTGCAGGTGCTTCGCACGCGGGTCGCCGTCTTTGTATACGCGGTGGCCAAAGCCCATGATTTTTTGCTTGTTCGCAAGCGCGTTGTTGATGTAGCCTTCAACGTTAGCCACCGAACCGATTTGCTCCAGCATGACCATTACCGCTTCGTTTGCGCCGCCATGCAGAGGGCCTTTCAAAGCGCCGATTGCGGAAGTTACGCCGGAATAGATGTCAGACAGTGTAGCAACCGTTACACGTGCTGCGAATGTGGAAGCATTAAGCTCATGGTCAGCATGCAGAACAAGTGCTTGATCCAGCGCTTTAACGGCAACTTCAGCCGGCTCTTCGCCAGTGAGCATATACAGGAAGTTATAAGCGACCGATACGCCTTTCTTAGGAGCGATAGGCTCTTTACCGTCGCGGATACGCGAGAAAGCGGCAACAACTGTCGGCAATTGAGCCTGCAGCTTGATGGCCTTCAGCTGATTCGCCTCCGAAGACATATCGTTAGCTGTTTCGTCATATAACGCCAGGCTCGAGATCGCTGTGCGAAGCGCTGCCATCGAGTTGGTGTCTTTAGGATACAATTTAATTTGTTCAATCACTTGAGTAGGAATAGCCGCATATTGATCCAGCTTTTGTTGCAAGCCGTCAAGCTCAGAACGATTAGGCAGCTTACCGTACCACAGCAGGTAGGCAACCTCTTCAAATGTCGCATTTTCTGCAAGATCATCAATATTGATACCGCGATATGTCAAGACCCCATCAATAATGGAGCTGATCGACGAAGAAGCGGCCACAATTCCTTCTAGACCTTTCGTTGCTGTCATCGTTCTCTCTCCTCTAACTTGAAAATTTTTCGCCAAAAATAGTAAACAAATCTTTCTCGTCGCTATTAATCATAAATGATTTTATCAGCGAAGTGAACAAAACCGGACATAGAAATGCTTTATCAGCGCTATAAAGTTTTTTTTCATTCCCTTTCTCCTGCATTTTTCGCATGAATTGCTCCAGCTGCATTTTTCCCTATTCTGTGCAAAAATACTCACTTTCCGTAATCATATTTCAATGTGATAGAATAGAAGAAATAACTTGCACGGAGGAACAGCGATGACGGAACAACGAATCGGCATTATTGATATCGGCTCCAACTCTGTCCGCCTCGTCGTATACGAGCGGACCGCAAGCGGTGCGCACCGGGTCATCGACGGCGGCAAGCGTCCGGCACGACTGGCGGAGCGTGTTGATGACAATGGTTTTCTGGCCGAAGAAGCGATAACCGAGCTGCTGGGCACGCTTAACCACTTCAACATGATCTGCGCTCATAACCGGACCGGCCATATCCGGGCCGTAGCCACGGCTGCTATCCGCAATGCGGCTAATCAATCAGCTATTCTGGAAGCCATTAAATCTGAAACAGGCCTGACTATTGAATTATTAAGCGGTGAAGATGAAGCCTCGTATGGCTTCCTCGGCATGATTAATGCGATGGATGTGCAGGATGGCTTTCTTGTCGATATCGGAGGAGGAAGCACAGAGGTGTCGCTATTCCGCGGCCGCCAGCTCGTCCACTCCGTTTCCTTTCCGTTTGGCTGCGTCAGCTTGAACCGGAAGTATGCCGCGAAAGGGACATTAAATGAAGAAGGCCTGAAGAGTATAGAGGCATTAGTCGCCGAGGCAGTCAAGAATGAGCCCTGGCTGACCAAGTCGCCTTCTCTGCCCCTGATCGGAGTAGGAGGGACAGCACGCGCTATGGGCAAAATCCATCAGGCTGTCAACAAATACCCTTTCACCCAGACTCATAATTATCCCTTGACAGGGATTGATGCAGATGCCCTGTTCCGGGAGCTATTCCAAACTCCGCTGGACAAGCGCAAAAAATTCCCGGGTCTGTCCAAAGATCGGGTAGATGTCATCGTGCCCGGCATTGCGGTATTTCGCACATTATTCCGCCTGCTGAAAACAAGCCATTACCGCATCTGCGGCTCCGGACTGCGCGACGGCCTGTTCCATGCCACCCGTTTCCCTGGCCGCTCGATCCATCAGGATGTGCTTGCCTTCAGTCTCCAGAATGTAAGTGCCTTGCACCCTGCCGCGCCCAAGCATCATGTCATGCATGTAAACCGGCTGGCGCTTCAGCTGTATGATGAGCTGAGGCCTGTCCATCTGCTTCCTAACCGTGCGAAGGTGCTTCTTGATGCGGCCTCGACCTTATTCCGGATTGGTGCGTCCATTGATTATTATGAATACGCAAAGCATACGTTCTACCTGATCGTAAACTCTCATCTGAACGGGCTTGCTCACCGGGAAATTTTGATGATAGCGGCTATTGCCTCCTACAAAAGCAAAAACCGGACCCGCCAGCAGCTCCTCGAGTATAAGGAACTGCTGGGCGAATCCGATTACGAAACCATTCATAGGCTTGGTATCCTGCTCCAGCTTGCGGCAGCGCTTGACCGCAGCGAAACGCAGGCGATCGGCAGGCTGGAAGCCGTAGAATCCGGCAGTCAACTGCTGATGTATCCGGTTCGTTCCGAAGGCACATTAGCCGTCGAAGCCCGTGAAGTAGAGGAACTGAGCTCTGATTTCAAAAAGCTGTGGGGACTTATTCCTGTACTGATGCAGCCCGATTATACGTAATTTTTCCACTGCGGAATTGATCTTGCTTCAAATTGACTGCGGAACGGCATCATTTCGTTCTTTACATGAACATAGGTGCCGTTTGCCTGCAGCTCCCTCGCTTTCACATTATCATCCAGGTTCAGCTGCAGCATATTAATTAACGTTTTGCGGAGGGTCTCGTCAAACACCGGACTCATCAGTTCGATCCGCCGCGTCAAATTCCTCGTCATCCAGTCTGCGCTCGACAGATAGACCTCTTCTTCTCCGCCGTTATAGAAGTACATCACCCTCGCATGCTCCAGGAACCGGTCAACGATGCTGATTACGCGAATATTCTCGCTGCGTCCAACAACCCCTGGCCTTAAGCAGCAAACTCCCCGGACAATCAATTCAATCTTGACCCCTGCTTGCGACGCTTCATATAATTTATCGATCATTTCCTGATTGGACAGGGAGTTCATCTTCGCGATAATACGCGCTGGCTGCCCCTCTCTCGCGTTTGCAATCTCACGGTCAATTAACCGGAACAGCTTCTCTTTCAGATCGGTAGGAGCCACACCAAAGGCTTTCCATTCATAAGGCGAAGAATAACCGGTCACTTCATTAAATAAAGCGGAGGCATCACTGCCAATTACCGGGTGGGAAGTAAACAGGCCGATATCCGTATATAAAGTCGCGGTGCTGTCATTATAATTGCCCGTCCCGACATGGACATAACGGCGGAGCGTACCCGATTCCCTGCGGACAACAAGCAGAATCTTAGCATGTGTCTTGAGGCCAACCAGACCATAGACGACATGGCAGCCTGATTTCTCCAGCTGGCGCGCCCAGGCGATATTCCGCTCTTCATCAAAGCGGGCTTTAAGCTCCACAACAACTGTAACCTGCTTGCCTGCTTCCGCCGCCTTCGACAATGCCTGCACAAGCGCAGACTGGCCGCTGACACGGTATAAGGTCATCTTAATCGCCAGAACATCCGGATCTTCCGCTGCCTGGTCAATAAAATCATTAACCGCTTCAAACGATTCATATGGATGATACATCAGCACGTCACGCTGGCGGATCACTTCAAACATGTCATCCGTTTCATCGAATTCAAGCGGGTACATCGGCTCAAGACGGCCGTAACGAAGATTATCATAGCCCGGCAGCGAGTTTACAAACTTCATTAAGAAGCTGAGATCAAGCGGACCGTCTATTTCAATGAGATTATCCTCAATTTCAAGCTCTTCCTTCAGAATCTCAAGCGCCATCGGATGCATGCCCCGGGCTACCTCGAGCCGTACCGGAATTCCCCAGCGTCTTCTGCGCAGCTCCTTCTCAATCTCCTCCAGAAGATCTTCTGCCCCATCTTCATTTAGTGTCAGATCAGCGTTTCGCGTAAGGCGGAACGGATGCACTGCGTATGGCGTGTAGCCGTTAAACAAGGTTGTAATATGATTCTCAATAAGATCTTCAAGCAGGACAAACTCCATCTTCTTGCTGTTGGTTCTGCCGGGAATCGGCACAAACCTTGGAAGAATGGACGGCACTTGAACAATAGCAAACAACGGCTCATCTTCCTTGTCCATTTTATCGTGCTGGAGAAGCACGGCCAAATACAGCTCTTTGGTATGCACAAGCGGAAAAGGCCGGCTTTGGTCAACCGCCATGGGTGTCAGAACAGGGAACACAATTTCTTGAAAATATTGCGTTACCGCCTTGGACTGGCTTACATTCAGCTCCTTAACGGAGGTAATGATAATGCCTTCCCGCCCGAGACAGCGGAATACTTCCCGATAGGTTTTATATTGATCATAGACCATCTGGGTCGTCCGTTTAATCAGTCTTTTCCATAATCCTGCTGGCGTATAGCCGGTAAAATCCATCTTCGTATAGCCTGCACGGATCTGATCCTGTATACCGGCTACCCTTACACTCATAAATTCATCCAGATTGCTGGATACAATGGACAAAAATTTGGCGCGTTCAAGCAGAGGATTATTCGTTTCCTGTGCTTCCTGGAGCACTCTGCGGTTAAACTCAATCCAGCTCAAATCCCGGTTCACATAGTGGGACAATTGTCTTGTCATTCCTCACGCCTCCCCAATTATGCCCCTATTATGACAGATGACTATTATTGGAATATTAACGATTTGTAAAGAGTAGGTTAACGCTACGGTTGTTTCGGTCGATTGCTCCTTGCGGTTTGTTTCTCAGATCAACCTTTTAAAGGTTGAAACAAACGCGCAATAGTCGCACTAGGGCTCGAAATAACCTCCGCCTACAGCGTAATGATTAAGGAAACAAAGAAATGAAAAGCACTAAGCCATGGACTGGAGCAAAGCATATAATTCCGGCAGGCCCTTATCCAATCTTGCCGGCCGCCATTTTTCATTTACCCAGACATGCTTCGTTCCGCCTGAAACCAGCCTTTCACCAGGAAGATCCTCGTACTGGTTAACAGTAGCGGAATGGAATTGGTCCAGGCTTACTCTGCGGATCTCCGATTCAAAGGAGAGACGCACCGGCGAAAAATCCGAAATGCGTGTACAGATGAGCACCATATCATCATACCGTGCTGGAAGCTCATAACGGCACTCAAGATCCACCACCGGAAGCAGCATACCTTGCTGCTCGATTGTTTTGTAATCATATCCGGCTGTACGGATCAGCTCGGTACGGCCAATTTCAAACCAGGTTATGTAATTGCCATGGAAAACAACCCCCATTTGATCCGTTTCCTGATAACGAACGCGCAGAGGATGAAGGAACCACTTCTGTGACGGCATCATGAAGCCACCTCCTATATTATTACGAAATTAGGGCTCAAAAAATTAATGTATACTTTCTTATACTTGAAACAAAAGCGACGGTGAATAGCTCACCCTCGCTTCTGCTTTTCTCTACTTCCTAGAGAATTATAAAATTGGTATTACAGGACTTTAGCTTGTCCGGAGTATACAACACCTGTTTCGCCGTAGACTGTTACTTCTGTACCGTCCATGAGCAATTCAGTTGCATTCGAGATACCCAGAATAACCGGAATACCCAGGTTGATGCCGCAAACGGCTGCATGGCTAGTGATACCGCCTTGTTCCGTAATAACAGCTGCTGCTTTTTCGAAAGCAGGCATATATTCTTTATCCGTCGATACCGTTACAAGAATCGAACCGGAAGTTACACGTGCATTAGCTTCTTCAGGCGTACGGGCTACAACGATGCGGCCTGTAGCTGTTTGGCTGCCGATACCTTGGCCTTGTGCCAAAAGCTCGCCAACATGGTGGATCTTGATCAGGTTTGTCGTACCTGCACGTCCAACCGGAACACCTGCCGTAATAACGATCGTGTCGCCAAGGCTGATCAGGCCAGTGCTTCTAGCGCCTGCAACCGCGTTCTCGAACATAGCATCCGTTGTTTCAGCAATTTCACCAAGAACCGGTTTAACGCCCCAGATGAGAGCCAAACGGCGCATTACCTTCTCATCGTTTGTTACCGCGATGATTGGAGCTTTAGGACGGTATTTGGCTACCATACGTGCTGTGAAGCCGCTTTGCGTCGATGTAACAATCGCTGCAGCATTCAGATCAAGGGCAGATACAGCAACCGCTTGGCTGATTGCTTCCGTTACGGATGTTTGTTGAGCACTTGCTTGTTTGTTGAAGATTTCACGGTATTCCAGAGCCGCTTCTGCACGCTCAGCAATACGGGACATTGTTGTTACCGCTTCAACCGGGTATTTACCTGCAGCTGTTTCGCCGGAAAGCATAATCGCATCTGTACCGTCGAAGATTGCGTTGGCTACGTCACTTGCTTCTGCGCGGGTAGGACGCGGGTTGCGCTGCATCGAATCCAGCATTTGTGTAGCTGTAATAACCGGTTTGCCAACACGGTTACATTTTTCAATCATTGTTTTTTGTACCAGAGGTACTTCTTCAGCGGGGATCTCAACGCCCAGGTCACCGCGGGCAACCATCAGACCGTCGGACACTTCCAGAATTTCATCGAGGTTGTCAACGCCTTGCTGGTTCTCGATTTTGGAGATGATCTGGATATGGCTCGCATTGTGGCGCTCAAGCAGCTCACGAATTTCAAGCACGTCGCTGGCTTTACGAACGAACGAAGCGGCGATGAAGTCGATGCCTTGCTCGATACCGAAGATGATATCGTTAGCGTCTTTTTCTGTGATGCCTGGAAGCGAGATCGCTACGCCAGGAACGTTTACGCCCTTCTTGCTCTTGATTTGACCGCTGTTAACGATTCGGCAGATAATCTCTGTTCCTTGCACGTCTTCAACTGTCAGACCGATCAAGCCGTCATCGATCAGAATCGTCGAACCTACGGAAACGTCGTTTGGCAAGTTGTTGTAAGTAATAGGCACGCGATTGATGTCGCCCAGAATTTCTTCTGTTGTCAGCGTTACTTGCTCGCCTTGCACCAGTTCGATTGGCTCTTCTTTCAATTTGCCGAGACGGATCTCAGGGCCTTTTGTGTCGAGCAGAACAGCTACCGAAGTACCCAGTTCTTTGTTCGCGATTTTGATGTTTTTAATACGGTTGCCATGCTCTTCAAAATCGCCATGAGAGAAGTTCAGACGAGCAACATTCATACCCGCTTTAATCAGTTTCTTAGTGTTTTCCAACGATTCGCTGGAAGGTCCGATCGTACATACAATTTTCGCTTTACGCATGTTTAATTATCCTCCGTTTAGTGCCTGCTATAGTCATTATTGTCAATAATCAGATTCACAACCGCAGCTTGTACTACAGGTGAAAAATTTTTTATACCTTTGCTGATTCCGTCATCTCAGGAGCGTCCGCTTCTTCCGAAGCTTCTTGCGGTACTTCCTGCAAAGCAACTTCAGCCATTTGGAATTGGCCAATTTTACGGAATTTATGGTAACGGTCTTCTATGAGTTGCTCAGATGTCATCGGCAGAAGTTCCACCAAATGCTTCCACAATTTCTCCTTCAGCCGTTCCGCAGTGAACGCCACATCTCGATGGGCGCCTCCTTGCGGCTCCTCTATGATATCCTCGATGACCTCGAATTCGAGCAAATCCTTAGCCGTAATTTTCATGGCTTCAGCCGCAATATCCGCTTTCGTTGCATCCTTCCATAGAATGGAGGCTGCGCCGTTTGGCGAAATTGCGGAATAAATCGCATTCTCAAGCATAAGAACCCGGTTGCCGACGCCAAGAGCAAGAGCTCCGCCGCTGCCGCCCTCACCGATAACGATGCAGACGATCGGCACGCCAAACCCGGCCATCTCTCTTAAGTTGCGGGCAATCGCTTCGGATTGGCCACGCTCCTCGGCCGTGTTGCCAGGGTAAGCGCCCTTCGTATCAATAAAAGTAATAATCGGGCGGTTAAACTTGTTTGCCTGCTGCATAAGACGCAGCGCTTTCCGGAATCCTTCCGGATGGGGACTGCCAAAGAATCGGGCAATATTATCCTTCGTATCCTTGCCGCGCTGATGACCAATAACCGTAACCGGCAGGCCATTCAGCTTGGCTAGACCTCCGACAATGGCAAGATCGTCAGCAAACAAACGGTCGCCATGCAGCTCTATGAAATCCGTAAAGACCGCTTGAATGAAATCAAGCGAGGTCGGGCGCTGATGAAGACGCGCAATATGCATCTTTTGCGCCGGAGTCATTTCGTTGTACAGCTCTTCTTCCATCTGCTTGCACTTCTCTTCAAGACGTGCAATCTCTTCGGAAAAGTCCATGCCGTTGCTCTCAGCCAGCGTCTTCAGTGTTGCAATCTTTTCCCGCAAATCACTGATCGGCTTCTCGAACGGAAGCATCTGTTCAGCCGCCATGGGATAATCCCTCCCTTACGGTATGCATATCAAGCAGCTTGCCAATCGTTACCTTCATATCCTTGCGGTGAACGACCAGGTCTAGCTGTCCGTGCTGCATGTTGAACTCCGCTGTCTGGAAATTGTCCGGCAGCTTCTGGCGGATCGTCTGCTCGATTACGATACGGCCCGCAAAACCGACAAGCGCGCCGGGCTCGGCCAAATTGTAGTCGCCAAGACTCGCAAAGCTGGCGGAAACGCCGCCCATCGTTGGATCTGTAAACACCGAAATGAACAAGCCTCCAGCCCCTTGAAACATGGAAAGAGCGGCGCTTGTCTTCGCCATCTGCATTAAGCTAAGTATACTTTCCTGCATACGGGCGCCGCCCGATGTCGAGAAAATAAGAAGTGGCAGCTTCTTCTCATGTGCTGCTTCAATTGCTCTTGTTATTTTCTCGCCAACGACAGACCCCATGCTTCCGCTGAAGAAGTCAAAGCTCATGACCGCAACAACAACCGGATGGCCGTTAATGGTGCCTTCACCGGTTACGACGGCTTCGCGAAGACTAGGGTTCTTCTGTCGCTGCTGCTCCAGCTTCCCTTTGTACCCCGGAAATTCCATCGGATCGACGGATTCCATATCAGCATCGTATTCAAACAAACGCCCGTCATCAAGCGTCATTCCAATCCGTTCCCAAGCACTCAGACGGTAATGATGCCCGCATGACGAGCATACCTTCAAGTTCTTATCCAATTCTTTGCTGTACTGAATGGTGCCGCATTTGGAGCACTTATTCATTAGACCTTCCGGTATGTCGCGTTTAGGCCGCTCAGAAGGGATGGTCGCATACTTCTTCTTTGAAAATAAGTCCTTAATTTGCAATGTGTGACACCTCTCAAGGCGCAATAGTATAAGGTATTACGGCTGCATAATGGAGTTAAATACTTCCTGTACTTCCTCCAATTCACCCGAAGGAACCAAAATCTCATATTGCTGTTTAGACAGATTAACTGGACGGACTTTTACGAGAAAGCCTTCTTCCGTAAGCCGCTTCTTGATGTTGTCCGCGATTCTAGCGGTTGGAGCGATGTAAATGACCGTCCACATTATGGTACCTCCTGAAAACTTTGCCTGCAGCAAAGTTCGCATCTTCAAACAAGTCAATCCCGTTAAAGGCCATATGATGTCATAATGATACCACAGTCATGGCGAATCGGGCAAATGGTATCGGATGGCTTTTGGGTCCTGATGCGCGATCCTTGCTGATGCCGCCGCCGCCAGTCCTGCAACAAGATCATCGAGAAACACGTGAATTTTCTCGCCTTTCAGATTCAGCTGACGAATAATGCCGGGCTTTACTTTATCCAAATATCCGAAACTCGTCAAGCCAATCATTCCATAAACATTCGTAATGCCTAATGCTAAAGTCTCATCTACGCCATACAGGGACTCGTCGGTTTCCATGATAGCCTGCAGCGGCTCCGGCAGCAACCGGCGTTCCGCCAGCTCGTCAAGCGCGATTCCCGTATACAGCACATACTGCACCTCGCGCTTCTCCAAAACAGCTCTTACACTCTCTTCGCATTCAGCAATAGTCAAATCCGCATTGTAGGGACGCTGCAGCGTATATACAATTTCTGCAATATCATCCACACTTACTCCACGCTTTTGCAACCATTTTTCGATTCCGGACGTCATGTCCATCCCTCCCGCATATGCTTGTACGTCTTCATGCAACGTAAGCCGGGAAAATATTGCGGCTGCTGTACCGCTTAATCCCGCTTGTAACACTAAATGTATGCGGGAGGTGATAGAGTTGTGCATAAATTATCTGACAATTACCGCTCCTTGTCCCAGAAGCTGCTCAATGGCGTTGAATAATTGCGGAGAAGGCTTCGTGCGGTACGTTTCGCTTAAAGCAAGCAGGCGCTGCTCCCGTTCATAGAACAGCACCGTGTCCAGCTGTCCGTGATGGGCGGCAAGCAGCTTCTTCAGCTGCTCCAGAATGTCAGAATGCTCGCGGGAAGCTGCAATCTTGATATAGATTCGCTGGCGCTTCTTTTCTGCTGCTGCACTTGAGCGCTCGGCAGACTCGGCTGACCTTGCAGACGGCTGCGTCTTCCCGGCTGCAGCAGCTTGCTGCGGCTGCTGAGCCGGAGGTCTGGCCGCCGCACCTTGCGGCGAAGCTTGCGGCTGATAGCCTGCTCCCGTACTTCTCGCAGCCCGGGCGCTCGCCTGCTTCCGCAAACGTCTGACATGCTCGGCCAGCTGTTCAGTTGAAGCTCCGCCTTCCTGAATCGGCACAACATCTTCGATGATCAGCTTGAAGTCTTCATCCTGATGCTGAACGGTAGCCTGGACAATAGCAAGGCCGCCTTTCACGATCCGGTCGCCGCAGCGCTTCCATACCGCCGGGAACACAACCCCCTCGGTGCGCATGACCCGATCTTCTACTTCAAGAAAGCCCATCGCATTTCCTTTTTTATTCGTAAAAGGCTTCAGTGAAACAATCCTTGCGCCTATCACGGCCGGTGCGCCGTCAGCCGCTTCGCCAAGCTCCACAAGCCGGTCCAGCCCCAGCAATTCCAGCTGTTCCTCAACGGCATCAAGCGGATGGCCGGACAGATACAGACCAAGCAATTCCCGTTCCAGCTCCAGCTGCTCGCCCGTCGAATACGGCCTTATGTCCGGCAGCTCGACATCCCAGTTCTGCACTTCGTCAAAACCGAATAATTCAATCTGCAGCTCTTCGCGCTCCTTGCGCCATTTCAGCGCAGCTTCTACCGTCTCTTCAAGGGCGGCAAGCTGCTGCGCCCGGTGGCCGGGCAATGATTCCAATGCGCCGGCCTGAATTAATGATTCAAGGACGCGCTTATTGACGACCCGCAGATCGACGCGGCGGCATAGATCAAGCAAGCTGTCGAAAGGACGCTCACGGCGCTCCTTCTCCAGCGCTTCAATAGCCTGCGTGCCTACATTTTTGACAGAAGCAAGCCCGAAGCGAACAGCCCCTTCCACCGGTGTAAATGTAACTCCGCTCTCATTCACATCAGGCGGCAGCACCCCGATGCCCATTCGTCTGCATTCGTCCACGTATTCTGCTGTCTTGCGCTGATTGCCTGTTACAGATGCGAGCATGGATGCCATAAACGGAATCGGGTAATGGGCCTTGAGCCACGCCGTCTGGAACGCAAGCACGCCATAAGCCGCAGCATGAGCACGCGGGAAGCCGTAATCGGCGAACCGGACGATCATATCGTATACCAGATTCGCCTCTTCACTTGTATATCCTTCATTTACACTGCCCTTTACAAAATGCGCACGCTGCTCGTCCAGCACTTCCCGCTTCTTCTTCGACACGGCACGGCGCAGCAAATCCGCTTCGCCAAGCGAGAAGCCGGCCATAACCGACGCAATCTGCATAATCTGCTCCTGGTAGACAATAATGCCGTACGTATCCGACAGAATTGGTTCAAGAGAAGGATGCGGGTATTCTACCGGCGCGACCCCATGCTTGCCCTGAATATACTTCGGTATAAACTCCATCGGGCCCGGACGGTACAAGGCGAGCACCGATACGATATCTTCAAATTCAGACGGCTTCATATCCTTAAGCACACGTCTTACCCCGGAAGACTCCAGTTGGAAAATGCCCATCGTCTCGCCTCGCCCCAGCATGGCGTAAGTGGCAGGATCATTATCCGGCACGTTGCGGAAGTCTATCTCCTTGCCGTACAGCCCTTTGACCCACGCAAGAGAACGCTCGACAATCGATAATGTCCGCAGGCCGAGAAAATCCATCTTCAATAGGCCTACCGCTTCCAGATGCTCCATCGAATATTGGGTGAGCGCTGTCCGTTCACTGCCCGCCTGCAGCGGTACATAATCGGTCAGCGGACCGCCGGAAATAACTACTCCGGCGGCATGGGTAGAGGCATGGCGGGGCATGCCTTCGACCTTTAGCGCCATCTTGATCATGTCATCGGTCTTTGGCTGCCGTTCGCATGCTTCGCGCAGACCCTCGCTCTGCCGCAGCGCATCCTCAAGCGTAATGCCGAGCTGATTCGGAATCAGCTTGGCCGCACGGTCAACTTCCGCGAACGGCACATTCATGGCGCGTCCAACATCCCGTACAGCGGCTTTCGCCGCCATTGTACCGAACGTAATAATCTGGGCTACATGCTCTTCGCCGTATTTGGCCGAGACATATCCGATAACCTCGTCACGGCGCTCATCATTAAAGTCAATATCAATATCGGGCATCGTGATCCGTTCCGGATTAAGAAACCGCTCGAAGAGAAGCTTGTATTTCAACGGATCCACATCGGTAATCCGCAGCACATAAGCAACCAGACTTCCCGCCGATGAACCCCGTCCCGGACCGGTCCGGATGCCCTGCTCATGAGCAAAGCGGATAAAATCCCACACAATAAGGAAGTAGTCGCTGAAGCCCATATTGTCAATAACGGACAGCTCATACGCAAGTCTTGCCTCGGCACGCTCCCGGAACGCCGGTTCCTCCGCCCATTGCGGCAGGCCCGCATAACGGGATGCAAGCCCGCTCCTGCAAAGCTCATTCAGATAGGCTGATGAGGTCATGCCGTCAGGCACGGGCCGGAACACGGGCAGCGCTGCCCGTCCAAACGTAAGCTCAAGCGAGCATTTATCCGCAATTTCGGCGGTATGGCTGATCGCTTCCGGTACATGGCGGAACAGAAGCGCCATCTCTTCTCCGCTCTTCATATATAACTGATCCGTCTGCATCTTCATCCGGTCCGTATCGTCGACCGATTTGCCGGTTCCGATACAGATCAGAACATCCTGCACAGCGGCATCCTCCGGCGTCAAGTAATGAACATCATTGGTAGCTGTAAGCTTAATGCCCGTTTCCCGTGCTAATTCGATCATGGCAGACGCTACCTTTTTCTGATCCAGCATCCCGTGATCCTGCAGTTCCAAATAGAAGTCATCCCCGAAAATCCGCTTATATCGCAATGCTGCCGCTAACGCTTCCTCCCGGCGATCATGAAGAAGATGCTGCGAAATTTCGCCGTGCAGACAAGAACTCAGACAGACAAGTCCCTCGGAATATGTCTCCAGCACTTCCGGATCGATACGCGGCTTATAATGAAAACCTTCCAAATGGCCAATCGAGTTCAGCTTCATCAGATTGCGGTAACCGGTCTCATTCTTGGCAAGAAGAATCAAATGATAGATCGGATTCTCCTTGCGGTTTCCCTTTTCGAAACGGGATCCGGCCGTAAAATACATCTCGCAGCCGATAATCGGCTTAATGCCCTGCGCCAGGCATGCTCTATAAAAAGGAATTGCTCCATACATAACTCCATGATCGGTAAGGGCGAGCGCCTTCATCCCAAGCTCTGCGGCTCTTGCCGTCAAGTCGCGGATCCGGGCGGCGCCGTCGAGCAAGCTGTATTCGCTATGTACGTGCAAATGCACAAACGAGGATTCTATGCTGTTCATTGGCTCCCTCTTTCCGTTCTTTGTTCCTTCTATTTTATCATAATAGACCGTACACCGCCCATAGAATGGTAGTAAGGCAGCCGGACAGGCTGGATTAGGCGCAAAAAAGGCAGGTGAATCCTAATGAATATGATTATCATGAAAGCAGGGCTGGATTTCTTTATCGCTTTTGGCGTTGTGGTTGGCGGTTCGATGCTGGCTGGGATAGGCTCGGTCTTTCTTCTCCTGCCGCCCACTTCAATGATGCTGAGTACAGCGGAGAACTTGAAAATATGGGCAATTGTTGCTGCGGTTGGCGGTTCTATTGATCCGATGCGGGTAATAGAGAGCAATATAGCAAAAGGTGAATTATCGCCTGCAGTCCTTCAAATCGGCTATATTGCAATTGCCTTTCTTGGTGCTCATATGGGAACAGAATTAGTTAAGCTGGTATGCAAAGGAGCCGCCTAAAATATGCGCGTACCTCCGTTTGAACGTTATGTAAAAGGGGTGCAGATGCTCGGAGTATTGCTGCTGGGCATGCTGCTGGGCGCCATTATCTATAATTCCATCTATCACGCCCAGTTCGAGGCGTTAGTTAATCTGAAAAGTGAACTGGAGGTCAAGCTGGAGCAACATGAAACGGACATAAAAAATTTAACGATGTTCAAAAATCAGCATACCGTCATCAAGAGCGTCCTGCCGCGGATTGAAGAGGAAGCCGGCCAAAATACCGGGCGTCCCAAGCTTGATAAAGTAACGGAAGCGGAATTGATCAAGCGGATCAAAGCGGATCTTTCCGTTTTCATTGGACAAAGCATCTATGAGATCGACACGGACGCCCAGCTTGCGCGAAGACTATTAAGCAACAAGATTTATACCAATGTTCTAGAAAAAGACTATTCCATCGACATCACGACGATTCTGGTTACGGAAAACAAGCTGCAGGTGTGGGTCAAAGTAAGACTCTACGCAAGACCGCCTTCTTAAACGCATTTATTTCCGATTTTGAGCGAATTCATGCTACAATAACGCCATTGAGACTACAAAAGGAGCTGTAGCAAACATGGATTCACTCCTGCAATGGGTGTTTGCGCCGGGCATCATGATCACTTTGGCGCTTACCGTCTTTTTCAGCTTTAGATCCCGCCGCTCGACGGACACTCGTGCGCGCGGCCTTCATGCTTCCCGGATGAACATCAGCATGGGCTTTATGCTTATGTTTATCGCCGGTGTGCAGCTGTTTCTCTCCGGCACTTCAACAGCGCGTATCGTGATCGGGGCGATCTTCCTCGTCATCGGATTTTTTAATTTGTTTGCGGGGTTGCGGAACCACAGTATTTTCCGGACGATGCAGCAGTGATAAGTTTTTGAAAATGAATGCCACTGCGTGGGGCGAATATTTCTTCGATCGCTGTTGTTTACCGGATTCCTTTCATTGAACTTGAATTGTGAGGGAATCCGATAAACAAAGGCGAGCGCTCCGCTTCTCAGAAACATTCGCCCACTCCGTGTTCTCATTTTCACAAAAAACCACTACTGCCCGTCCTTTTGGGCAGCAGTTTGGGCCGACCTGGCATTTCGCTGGTCGGCTTTTTTTAATTTTACAAAAAAGTGGTGTATCCAAATATGATTTCTATTCTTCCTAATGGAAAGGAAAGTGGAAAGGAAGATTTCTACAATCTCAGACTCAAAGTACCTTTGTATGCCGTTCTGCGGAATATTTTGTTTTAATTAAACATGGCCTGGAGATTAATTCTCTCTTTTACATATAATAAACACATCTTAATTACAGGAGGCTGATGTGAAATGGGTAAATTATCGATTGCTTTGATGTTCCGCGTTATTCATCTCTCTCGGCCTGTACGGACCGCCTTCTAATTTTTAGAGACGCGCCGCAGGACCGGGAGGTCCTTGCGGCTTTTTTTGTGCCTGCCGCAGGGAAGCTCTGCGGTTTTTTTGTTATTCACTAAAATGTTTAAGAGGAGCCTCGATTTGAAAAACACCGATATAAAGCAACACAATCAACATTTATCCTACGGCTGGAGCTCTGATTGGGACAATAAACTGGCACAAATGCCTGTGAGCACGCGTCCTCTGTCTCCTGCACGCGTTATCGCCCAGCACTCCCATTCTTATCAAATTATGACGCCTGAAGGCGAGCATACGGCGACTGTCACCGGCAAATACGAATTTAATGCAGCTCTAAAAAGCGATTTTCCCGCTGTAGGCGACTGGGTTATGGCCGAGAAGCTGCCTGGAGAAACCCGCTCCGTCATTCACTCCCTGCTGCCGCGTCAAAGCGCGATGATCCGCAAAGCAGCCGGAAGTACGGTAGATGATCAGGTCGTTGGCGCCAATATGGATTATTTGTTCATCACAAACGCGCTTAATCAGGATTTCAACATCCGCAAAATGGAACGTTATCTGATTGCAGCCTGGGAAAGCGGTGCCTCTCCGGTTATTCTGCTGACAAAGGCAGACCTGTGTGATGATCCCGAAGCTTTCGCCGCAAGCATGGAAAGCGCTGCGCCGGGCGTGCCCGTCCATTTGATCAGTGCCTTACAAAACCAAGGCAAAGAGCAGCTTCTCCCTTATTTGCAGCCTGGCAAAACGATTGCCGTCACCGGCTCGTCCGGCGTAGGCAAGTCAACGCTCTTGAACTGGCTTGCGGGCGACAATATCATGGAGACGCAAGGCATTCGGGAAAACGATGCGCGCGGCCGCCATACAACCACACACCGGGAGCTGTTTCTGCTGCCTGGCGGTGCCCTCGTCATGGATACGCCGGGGATGCGTGAGCTTCAGTTATGGGATGCGCAGGAAGGTCTGGAGCAGGCTTTTTCCGATATCGAGGAGCTGGCTGCCAATTGCCGCTACCGGGATTGCCGTCATGAAACGGATCCTGGCTGCGCGGTACGGCAAGCTATTGACAACGGCCTGCTTGAAGCCAAACGTCTTCATAACTATAAGAAGACAGCCAAAGAGCTCTCCCGTCTCGCCCGCAAAGAAAACAGCATCGCGAAAAAAGCGAAGAAAGCCGCCGGCTCTTCGACTCGCAAAAGTATACGGGGAACAAAAACAGAAGCTTGGGACTATGATTAATTCTTGGATGCAGGGCCAGCCTTCGCCGATTTCGGCAAAAGCTGGCCCTGCTTGCTCAAGTAATAAATTATAGGGCTGCCAAACAATGGCAGCCCTTAAACTCTTCCCTTATAAAAATGATTGATTCGTATGGGAGGGATGGAAGAAATGTATCTCCTGAGGAGCGAAGCGCCTGCCTTTGTGAATCGTGAAATCTCGCTTTAGCGAGTTCATTCAAAATTTCACGATCACAACAGCAGCCGAAGGAGATACATTTCTGTAATCCCGGCCGCCCCTACGGCTGCCCTTACGACCGGCCCTATTACGAATCAATCATCTGCGCCGTCATCATTGCCTTCGCCGCCAGCCCCGTCTGATCGATCAGCTCGATCTCGAGCTTGGTCGCTTTGCGGCTCATCTCAAGGGCGCGGGGGACAATCGTGATCTGGCTGTCGATCTGAACCGGCTTAACAAAAAAGGCCGTCATCCCGTCAATAAGGTAATCCCGCTTGCCGGCATCACGGATCATCCGCCGGCCCGCCTGGGTCATTAACGTGACCAGTATTCCCTCCGACACCATCCCGAGAGAACCGGACATTTGAGGGGTGATCGCCCCCTTGTAGACAGGGGTCCCCTCTACTTCTTCCGCTTCAAAGCCGGACCAGATCAGATCGTCAAACGTCTCCCCGCTCTCCTGCTGCTTTCCGGCAAAGCGGAGCGCCTCAAGCAGCTGCTGCCGCGTAACGACCCCCAGCAGCTTACGATGCCGGTCAACAATCGGCAGCAGGTCGATCCCTTCAGCCGCCATCGTATGTGCAGCCGAGGTTACCGCAATGTTAGGTGCGGCAGTAATCGGATGCTTGGTCATAATCTTCTCGATGGGACAATCATTTGGCGAACCGCCAATATCCTTTGACGTGATCATACCCACGACTCTTCCGCGGTCATCAATGACGGGAAAGCGATAATTGCCGGTCTCCCGGCTCAGATTATGAAAGTCAAGCAGCGTATTACCGGATCGCAGCACATCAGCCGGCCGGCTGAATGTCATCAGGTCTTCAATCAGCATAATTTTGCGCTTGATGAGCCGGTCGTACATCGCCCGGTTAATCATCGAAGCTACCGTAAAGGTATCATGTCTGGATGAAATAATTGGCAGACCGTTCTCATCCGCCAGCGCTTTCACTTCCTGGCTTGGCTCAAACCCTCCTGTAATCAGAACGCCTGCCCCCTGCTCCAGGGCACAGCGATGCGCGCCGCCCCGATTGCCTACTATAAGCAAGCTTCCCTCATCAATATAACGAAGCATCGCGTCCATCTCCATGGCGCCAATAACAAATTTGTGAAGCGACTTGTCGAGGCCTGAAGCGCCCCCGAATAAATGCCCCTCTACAATCTCGGCCACTTCGCCGAATGTAAGCTGATCTAACGCTTCGCGTCTGCGCCGGTCAATCCGGACCGTTCCGATCCTTTCCTTCGTGCTGACAAGCCCTGAAGCCTCCGCTTCCTTAATAGCCTTGTAAGCTGTTCCTTCACTGACGCCAAGCACCTTGGCAATCGCCCGGACTGAGATCTTCTCGCCAATATTCAGCGTTTCTATGTATTGCAGTATCTGTTCGCGCTTTGTACTCGTATCCATCCCGGAAACGGATGCCATCGGCACCGCCCTCCTCTATTAAACCTTTGTCCGTCTCACCCCATTATACCAGTCGATTGATACGCCCGCGACCTTAAGTCCTGCGTCCACCTCTTCCCCGTTAGCGCCGGTACAACGATATTTGTCGAATACCTGCTGAAGGGACTGCACCGTAAATGCTTCTTGCGTTCCTTTAAATATAAAGGAGTACCAATCATAATTAATAGGTACGGGATAACGCAGCTTCAAGATCAGATAATCCTCAATAACGACAGACTGAGGAGGAATTTCTGGATATTGGCTGGAAAATAAAAAGGACCCCTTCTCGCTGAAAGGTCTTGCGATTGTCTCCGACTTCAAACTCATCTGATATTCCACTTGCTGCGTGCGAGGATTCACCCTGCAGTTAAAGCTGCCGTACGCCTTCGCTGTTTTGTTCGTCTTATGTAAAATGCGGTACGTGAACTGCACCTGAAACCGCATATGCTGATAATAAGCTTGTACGTTCCGAAAAAACTCAAACTCATCAATCATAAGCGTTGCTCCTTGTTAAAAAGTTCCTACTCAGGAAATCATATTAATATATAGAATCTTTTTTACACAATTATAATAAAAATAATTACTTTTTGTCAATGACTATAGACGCTTTTTGTAATAATGTCTATAAGACGTTGTTGCCGGGATAGGAAAGCTCTATCTTAAGGCTGAGGTGACAAATGTGAACGAAATCAGCCGAAATATCGGTGAAAATATACGGGCAATACGCAAGCAAAAAGGCTTCAGCCAAGAGCAGCTGGCTCTTCGCGCTGAAATTAACGGCTCTTACATGGGCCAGGTGGAACGCGGCGAGAAGAGTCCAACGATCGACATCTTGAGCAAAATCGCCCATGCGCTCAATTGTCCGCTGGAGCAGCTCGTCCATACGGATATGAGCGGAGCCGCCCATGAGGAGAGCAGCTACATGGACAAGATCGCTTATCAGCTGCAGGGCTTATCCGTCAAGGAACAGGAAGCGGTCTACAAATTTGTAAAACAGCTTGTTCAGTTCAAAGACATCGATTAAAACAAAAAAAAGCCCCTCATAGGGGGCGCAGGCTTTGCTATATTCTATCCTCTTGCGCTTCGGTTTGAACCCCTGTTCACAGCCTGCTGCAGCCTGCGCTCCCAGGTATTTCTCTTCATCCGTTTAATCCGGTCGAGCTCCTTCTTTTTCTGCTCATTCATCCAGAGCAGTGCATTCAAGTGAGCCGCAATGACCAGCAGCGCAAATAATGACCACACTACTCCGAATATGGTCACGGCATTCCATGGACCATTAAGCTCCAATTTGGATACCCCAAAGAACAGCATCGCCAATGCAATGGTCAAATAAATAATATGCTTAGCTTTCCCCTTCATTCCTCTCACCCCGCTCCCAAATTGCTTGTCCGTATCACTATCCTATGAAGACAACCAGCCGGATATAACCTTCCCCACTTATTTCTTTGGCCAATCACCAAGGGATAGATGTCCTCATATGATGAAGTAATTCGTGTAAAACACCTATGGGCCTTTATCCGCTTTTCGTCATCCTCCTGCTTGGAAGGAGATTTACACAATGCTCAAATCGAAAGTAGCCGTTCAGCTTATAAGCTCCGGCATGCTTCCGGAAGATACGATTATGCTCGGTGAAGCCTACCTGAAGCAATGGCATATTTCTCACAGCATGTCGATCGTATTGCGATTCGGGACATTCCGGAAGACGGTGAAGATTATCCCGGTACCGAAGTACGATGGAATGCGTATCAACCAGTCGCTTGCCAGACAGATGGGAATTCTCAGCAACACCTCCCTGCGGCTGAACTACGAAGCAGTATCCTCGACTCTCAGCCTTGGGCCTCTGATCGGCGTGCTGATCAGCCGTGATTATCCAAGCACGCCCGACAGACCGTTCGGTACGATTACGATGTTCTGCAAGGAGCTGGTCGACGGCTGTGCCAGCCAGGGAGCACATGTTTATTTTTTCACCCCGAACCATATCTCGGGAAGCAGCGACAAGCTGATCGAGGGCTGGACGTTTGCGAATGGCTGGAAAAAAACGAAGCTTCCGCTGGCGGATGTTGTCAACAACCGCCTAACATCGCGGAAGCTGGAAAGCCGCCCCAGTGTGCAGCAGTTTTTCAAAGAAATGAAAAATACGCATCATGCCAACGTGTTCAACGAGAAGTTTCTGGATAAAATGGAAGTCTTCGACGCACTGAAGAAAGATGCCAGTGTCAGCCGCTACTTGCCGGAATCGCATTTTTTACGCAACTACACCACTCTTAAATCGATGTGCTCAAGGTACAGCAATGTATTCCTCAAGCCCTCCAAAGGCAGTCTCGGCAAAGGAATCATCCGTGTCTCCAGACTCGAGGGCGATTCCTATCAAGCTCTCTTCACAACCGGTACGGGAACCAGGCGCCAGGTTTATCCCAATCTCGTAAAGCTGTTCTCCAACATTTCAACCAAGATGAAGACAATCCGTTATCAGATCCAGCAAGGGCTTAACCTGATTGAAATTCAGAAGCGGCCTGTAGACTTCCGGGCTGTTGTCCAGAAGAATTCAATAGGCAAATGGACTTTAACCTCGGTCGTTGCACGCACAGCCAGCAGCCAGCATTTCGTATCGAACCTTGCACGCGGAGGAACGCTCAGCACGGTTAACGAAGCCGTCTCGCGTTCCAATATATTTGCTGGCAAGGAGGGTGCCGCCAAGCGTCTTCGAACGGCTGCCTTAACGATTGCCGAAGGCATTGATAAGCATATTCCGGCCCATTTCGGCGAGCTGGGCATCGATTTGGCGCTGGACACCAATGGACGCGTATGGCTGCTGGAGGTCAACTCCAAACCGTCGAAGAGTGACAATACACCGCTTAATCAAGAAAATGACAAAAAGATCCGTCCATCGGTTCGAAATGTCATTCAATACTCCCGCTTCTTATCGGGATTCTAACCGGAGGGCCTTATGAAGGCTGCGCTTGTGAGAGTAGGGCTGTTTGTCGCTTCTATAGATGTCGAAATCTCATCGGAGAATCATGCATCAGACAAAGGCTGCGGCATCAAGCTGCCGGAGCCCGTATTTGCCCGAATGCTAAGCGAAGCGGCCGGACGGCTTAACATGGATCTGTTTGTCTTTTCCCCTGCCGGATATGGCGCACGAGCCGGACAGCTTCTAGGCTACCGCCTCCAAAGCGGGGCATGGACCGAGGAATATTGTCCGCTGCCGGATATCATCTACGACCGCTGCTTCTGCAGGAATGTCGAAGAACGTGCCGCCTGCAAGGCTGTGCTGACAGCCATTCGGGAACAGAAATCTGTCCTTGTATTAAACGGCAGCTTGCCTGGTAAATGGGAGGTGTATAACGCGCTCCGCCAGGACTCCATACTGGCACCGCTCCTCCCGTCCACCGGCAGGCTGGACCGCCCGGATACTCTCCTCCAGCTGCTTAAGAGCCATAACAAAGAGCTATTCCTGAAGCCATCGGCTGGTATGCAAGGAAGGGGTACGCTGCATCTCAGGCAATCTCTCTTAACCGGGCAATGGATTGCTGCAGGAAGAACGAGAAATAATCTTCCCTTCCGTCACCGTTTCGACCAGTACTCCGGGCTTGCCCAATGGATCAGGCGATTCATTGGGCATGCATCCTATATCGCGCAGCCCTATTTGCAGCTCACAGATCCGGAAGGCAATCCGTTTGACCTTCGAGTGCTTGTACAGAAGAACGGCCAAGGACGCTGGGGAATTACCGGCACCGTCATCAGGACCGGCAGGTCCGGTTCTGTCACATCGAATCTGCATGGCGGCGGAACAGCTGCGAATGCAGCAAAGCATCTCTCCCGTATGTTCGGGGCTGCACAAACGGCACAAATCATCGATAAAATACAACATGCCTGCTTGCATGCAGCCGAGAGGCTGGAGAACAGCTATGGACGGCTGGCTGAGCTTGGCATTGATTTCGGCATTGAGCCTGACGGACAGATTTGGCTGCTGGAGGTAAATTCCAGGCCGGGACGTTCCTCCTTCCAGCAGGCCGGCGACCGCTCGGCGGAACAGATGTCTGTAGAACATCCGCTTCGTTATGCACGTCTGCTCTCGCAGCGGTTCAATAAACCGTTTATATCTAACGACTCCGCAACAGGCCGGATCCACAGCTGCCTCTCAGACAAAAGGATCTGCTCTGATAACGTTCAGGAGGTTCATCCATGAGCTTGACAACATGTAACGTTCATTTCTCTCAACAATCGGATAAAGTGATTTACTTATCCAACACGCTTCTGAAAGAGCTGAAGCTGTCCGGCAAAAAAACCGTTCATCTTAAGTTCGGTAAAGAAGTGATAACAACAGCCGTCAGGCCTGTCCGGCGCCAGGGCAATCATCTCTATTTATCCGCCGGGGTCAGACAATACATCCGGATTCCAAAAACGGGCAGCATCTTCGTCCATACAAACGGCGATAATGAGGTGCAGATCGGTCCGCTTATTGGCGTCTTGAGCGATGCGGGCTATTCCCATTCCGAGGGCCTGCCCTTTGGCATGAGAACCAGCTTTATCAAGCAAATCATCCGCTCGGGCGACCGGAAAGCCTTCCTGTTTGGTTTTACCCCGCAGGATATTAACTGGCAGCAGGAAACCGTGCATGGCTATTTTCTCAATTCGCAAGGCGGCTGGTACCGTAAAACCGTTCCTCTCCCTGATGTGATCTATAACCGCTTGCGGAGCCGCAAAGCAGAGACGTCGAGTTATATCGGATCTCTCCGCGAAAGGCTGCTTCGCAAGAAGATTCCTTTCTTCAACTGGGGGTTCTTTAATAAATCTGACGTGTATAAACTGCTGGATAACGATCCGGAGGCCTTGCATCATCTGCCGGAATCGATAGCTGCTCCAACCAGCGAGAAGCTGAAGCAGCTGCTGGAGAAGCATCATTTTGTCTACTTCAAACCAACAGCGGGCAGTCTGGGCGTAGGCATCTACCGGCTGACGTACCATCCGAAGCGCGGCTACTTCGCCCGCTACAGGAAGAACGGACGTAATGTGCTGCTGCGCTTCGCCTCCTTCAACAGCCTGTTCCGCATGCTTCAGTCACGTCATGGGGCAACACTCAGCAGCTATGTCGCACAGCAGGGCATCAGGCTGGTTGAGATTGACGGCTGCCCGCTCGATTTCCGCTTCCATATGCACAAGAACGGCAAGAACGAATGGGTACCCGCGGGCATCGGCGCGAAGAAAGCAGGCAAAGGCAGCGTAACGACACATGTGAAAAACGGCGGCTCGCTGATGACGCCGGAGCAGGCGCTAAGCCGCGCTTTTGGCGCCAAGGGCAAGGAAATTCTGGAGAATGCGAAGAAGGTCTCCATCAAGATGGCGGAAGCTATTGAACGCAATTATCCGCATCGGCTTGGCGAGCTGGGCCTGGATATCGGCATCGACAAAGACAATGAGATCTGGATGTTTGAAGCGAATGCGAAGCCGGGACGCTCAATCTTCAAGCATCCTTCCCTTGAGGCGGAAGGCCGCGCTTCCGTAGAATGTATCATCGATCATTGCTTGTACCTCAGCAAGTTTCAAGGGGGGAACAGCTAATGGACCTTAGAGCAGCAAAGAAAGAAGAGGTGTATGAACGGCCGGCTGGACGCCCGGTGCTTGCCATACTGACGATTGAAAATGAGGAACAATTGTTCCGCGGCAACCGCAATAACTTCGCAGACATTATACGTATGGGTCATGATAAGGGATTTCTTGTCTACGTGCTCACCGTCAAAAATCTGGTCTTAGGCCGTTCCAGCCTGCGGGGATTTGTCTATAATGAGCAGCAGGATACATGGCAGCAGCGCCTGCTGCCTTTCCCGGACATTATCTACAACCGGATTCCGCTGCGCGAGGATGAGATGCTTCCCGCTGTCAGGAGCAAAATTGCCGCTTGCATGAGAGATCCGCGGGTCAAATTATTCAACCCGTCCTTCTTCAATAAATGGTATTTGTTCGAGTGGCTGCGCGGCAGCAAATCAACCAAACCCTTTATCCCAACCACTCGCAAGCTGCTGACGGCAGCAAGGCTGGAGAGAATGCTGCAGAAGCATCCCTTCCTCTATCTGAAGCCGGAAAGCGGTAAAGCGGGCAAAGGCATTATGACGGTAAGAGTCCAGTCCGACAAACCGCTGCCGTACCTGCTTAAGGTGCAGGAGAACAAAAAAAGCTCCACCTTCAGCTGTGCGGATTTCCAGAAGCTGTGGAACCGAATCAAGAAGGAATGCGCCGGGGAACCGTATATCGCGCAGCAAGGGATTCAGCTTGCTTCCTTTAATGACCGGCGATTTGATCTCAGGGCTCTCGTGCAAAAAAATGAACGGGGCAAATGGGATCTGACCGGTATTGGAGCCCGGGTCGCCGGTTCCTCCAGCATTACCACCCATGTCCCGAGAGGCGGCTCCATCGAAGATCCGGAGAAGCTGTTGAAGAGCTCCTTCAACGCCGATCAGGCGAGGCGGATTCTTATTAAAGCGAAGAAAACATCAATCATGATCGCCAGACAGATCGAAAAGGGCTCCGGTTATATGCTTGGTGAAATGTCAATGGATCTTGGCATAGACAGCGAAGGCCATATCTGGTTTTTCGAAGCCAATTCCAAGCCGATGAAATTTGATGAACCGCATATCCGGCAGAAATCGCTTGAACGGATTTTTCAATACAGCACCTATTTGGCAAGAATGAGAAATGAGCGAGTCAAGCAGGAGGCGACTAGATAGATGGAACTGCAGCTGCTTACCCCTGAACAATGGGCAAAAGAACGCAAGAGGCTGATTGATTTTGCCGTCCGCTTCGGGGAGAAGCGGCTGACGGTTGCAGCTATCCATTCCCTTCGGAGTCTGCCGCCCGAATTACTATCGGCAAGTGACAGCCATACCGTCATTGCAGTAGCACGGCAAGGCAGCCGTATTGTCGGCCTGGGCTGCGCGGCGGAAGCCGGCGAGAAAAGCTGCATCATCGTGACCCATCCCGAGGCAAGAGGCCTTGGGATCGGGTTTGCCGTGATGGAAGCGATTATGAAGAAGCTCGGAAGGCTGACCTGTCAGGTTGCGCTCGACAACGTGCCCAGCTTGAAGCTTTTCTTCCGACTCGGCATGAAGGCGGTCTCCATGTCAACCGGCCCAACCGGCAAGCCAACGCTGCGGTTCGAATGGTCGAAGGATGAGGCTGGAAGGCCTAATAAGTAAATTTAAAGCAAAAGGCGTCACAGGACTGATCTCCTGTGACGCCAACTTTTTTATTTAAGCAGTGCAAGAAGCTCCGGCATTTCCTGAATACACACATCCGCCTCCGCCAGCTCGGAATCACGGCCGTATCCGGCATACGCACAGCCGATTGCGACAAGATTATTGCCTCTTGCGGCTTCCACATCCGAGGAACGGTCTCCTACCATCCAGGCCGTCTTAATCTGATGGTCGGCGAGCAGCTTTGCGACCAGTTCCACTTTGCTTGCGGTCTGGAATTCGCCGGCACTATACAGTCCGTCGAAGAGCTCCGCAATCCCTTTATAGCCTGCAACCTCTTTCACATAAGCTTCAAGCCCGTTGCTTGCTACAAAGAGCTTGATTCCTTGCTCCTTCAAGCGCTGCAGCGTTTCCGCGGTTTGAGGATATAATCTTCCTCTGCCCGCTTCCAACTCCTCCAGCTCATATTGGACCATGAGCTCGTCTGCACGAAGACGCGCTTCTTCCGAGCTGCCAGGCATCAGCTTCCGCCAAATATCCTCCAGCAGCATACCGAGGCAGCCAAGCAAATCCTCGAGCGGAGGTGTCTGATCATAAAGCCCTTCCTCACGCAAGGTGCGGAATAACCGCTCATGAACCGTTTCGAGCAAGGTGGCTGTTTCAAACAAGGTACCGTCCATATCAAAAATTACCGCTTCCGGCCGGTCGAATCGAATCGCCATGACATTTTCCCCCTTTGAAGTCTGCCATTATCATAATGGATAGAGGGGTATGCCGCAACCTCGCAGCATCATTTATTCCGTTCCGTCCAGCCACTGGTCAACCTGTTCCGTGTGACTGTCCACCCAAGCTTTAGCCGCGTCCTCCGGGGATTTGCCATCTTGAATAGCGACCATAACTTCTGCCATGTCATCAGGTGTCCAGTTGAATTGGTCAAGGAATGTATAAGCATCGGCTTTATCCGATTTTAAATCTTTGCGGGCAATGGTATGAATGCTTTCATCACCGCCATACACGCCTTTTGGATCCTCCAAATATTTCAGATCCATACTGGCGAACATCCAATGCGGCGTCCATCCTGTCACGATAATCGGCTTCTTCGCTTCATATGCCTTCTGCAGCTCCGTTGCCATTGCGGCGGAGGAGCTTTCAATCAATTTCCATTTGCCGTCCAAACCATAATCCTTCAGGGCTGCGTCAGTGGATTGCATAATACCTGCTCCAGGCTCAATGCCGATAATCTCATAGCCGACAGATTTGCCTGTTGCTTCGTTATTCATATCCTCAATAGAGCTTTCCTCCATGTAAGACGGCACAACTAAGCCCGTCTTCGTCCCGTCAAGATTAGGACCAAGGTCATCAACATCATTCCCGTATTTCTCCAAATACGAAGCATGTGTGGTTGGCAGCCATGCAGCGACCATTGCATCCGCACTTCCATCAGCGATACCTGCCCACATTGGACCTGCATCAACCTGCAGAAGCTCAACGGAATAGTCCAGCTTCGATTCCAGTACATATTTTACGACATTGGTGCTTGCGATCTCCGAATCCCAAGCCACATAAGCCAGTTTGATTTCCTTAGAATCATTTGTCTTTGAATTGGAACAGCCTGCCATAGCAGCAGCCAATACAATTGCTGATAAAGTAAAACCCCATTTTTTATTCATAACCTTCACCTCTAGCGTTTATTTTTTTTCACAATATGATTAGACATCCGGTCTAACAGAATAGCCAAAACGACGATGGAGATGCCTGCTTCAAAGCCTGTTCCTGTCTTGGTTTGCGTGACCGCACGGTACACATCAGCACCAAGTCCCTGCGCACCAATCATCGATGAAATAACAACCATGGAAAGTGACAGCATAATCGTCTGATTAATGCCGGCCATCATCGTAGGCAGCGCCATGGGAAGCTGCAGCTTGAACAGCTTCTGATTAGGCGTAGATCCAAAGGCATCAGCAGCTTCAACCAATTCCGCAGGAACCTGCCTGATCCCGAGGTTCGTCAACCTGATCGTAGGCGGCACCGCAAATATAATGGATGCAATCACACCCGGCACAACACCAAGGGAAAAGAAAGAAACCGCAGGCAATAGATAGACAAAAGCAGGCATCGTCTGCATGAAATCAAGTAATGGAGTAATAATGCCTTGCAGCAATGAGCTTCTTGCGCACAAAATGCCGGTTGGTACGCCAATAATGATAGATAACAGGGATGCTGTCAGCACGATGGATAACGTTTCCATCGCATGTTCCCAATAGCCTAGATTATCAATAAGCAAAAGTCCGATAAACGCAAACGCAGCAACCTTCCACTTCCCAAGCAGCCAGGCTAAAGCCGTTATTATCACAACCATGATGATCGAAGGACTAAAGAGAAGAACATTTTGGAGAAAATCAACGATGGAGCCTATAATCAGGCGTATGAAGTCAAACAACGGGGACAAATGATTTTCTAACCAGCTTTCTAATGTTTCGATCCAATTCCCAATCGGAAGCTTCGGAATATTCATCCTGCACCACCTGCCTCAGGTATGGCATTGCCGGCAAGTGCCGCAAAGACAGCCCCACGAATCACAATCCCTAACAAGCGGTTCATGTCGTCCGTTACAGCCAGCGGAATTTTGGAAGCCGCCATTGGCTCAAATAATTCATTTAAAGGAGTTGAAGGTGAAACCACCGGTAAATCCTTAATCAGAATTTCCTCTAACGGCAAGCCTTCCTTCAATGCAGCAGAGGCAAGCTCAGCGGTAATTACGCCTAGAAGCTTCTTCCCCTTATCAGTCACATACAAGCTCGATATCCCTTGCTCCTTCATGATTTGAAGAGCTACACGCGGGCCGCGTTCGAGCATAATCGTTCCAGGCTTCCGCATAACATGAGCTGCGGTGAGCACTTTGGAGAGATCAACATCCTCTATAAATTTCTCAACGTACGGGTTGGCCGGGTTTATCAGTATTTCATCAGGTGTGCCAATCTGTACAATAACGCCATCTTTCATTAAAGCGATCTTGTCCCCGATGCGCAGCGCTTCGTCAAGATCATGGGTAATAAAGATGATCGTCTTCTTCATACTGGATTGCAGCTGTAATAATTCATCCTGCATGTCTTTACGGATCAGAGGATCAAGTGCACTAAATGCTTCATCCATAAGCAGAATATCCGGGTCATTGGCCAGCCCTCTCGCTAGACCGACACGCTGCTGCATTCCTCCGCTCAATTGATCCGGATAGCTGTTTTCCCATCCGCCAAGACCTACCAGCTGCAAGGCCTCCTCAGCCATCTTCCTTCGGGCCTGCTTCTCAATACCTTGAATTTCGAGTCCGTATTCTACATTTTGCTGGACTGTCCGGTGGGGAAACAAGGCAAATTTTTGAAATACCATCCCCATTTTTTTACGCCGGAATTGTCGCAGCTCTGCGGAACTCATCTGCACAATATCACGCCCTTCGAACAAGAGCTGACCAGATGAGGGCTCAATCAATCGATTCAGCAAGCGGATCAGGGTGGATTTGCCGCTTCCGGATAAGCCCATGATGACGAAGATTTGACCTGCCTCAATAGTGAAACTAGCCTGGTTGACCCCTACTGTCATTCTCGTTTCTTTTAATATTCGTTCTTTCGTCCATCCTTGCTTGAGGAACTGCATCGCTTGTTCCGGATGGTTACCGAATATTTTGGTCAGTTGTTTGGCTTCGATGATGGACATCTCTTCCCTCCTTTAAAAATTCTTGCTTCAAAAGCTTGTGCTTAAGTGAAGTACTGACGACAGTTTAGGCCTAATTACCTTAATTAGTCAACACTAATATCCGTACGTAATTTACGTACAGTTTAAACTGTACGATATGAATGCTCCAGATCCCTCCAAATTTCTCCTAAATGCATATGGAAACGAACGCTTTACTTTTAATTTCAGATCAGCTTACAATATCTATGAAGTGTAGCAAGGTGAGCCAGGAGGCAATTATGGATGAACATTTAGGCGGCTTAACGCCCGAGCAATTACGGTTGCTGCACGCATCCCGCCAGCGTGTGATTGATTCGATAGGTAAAAACATGGATCTATACGGCATAACCTTATCAATCGGTCATCTTTACGGCTATATGTATTTTCAGAACGAACCAATCACCTTGGATCAAATGAGCCAAACGATGGGTATGAGCAAAACATCCATGAGTACGGGCATGCGGACGTTAATGGATTTGAAAATGATCGATAAGGTTTGGGGCAAGGGGTCGAGGAAGGACTTTTACGAGGTAGTTCCTGACTGGTATCAGAACTTTACTGACTTCTTTTCTATTAAATGGCGGAAAGCCGTGGAGAGCAATATGGTCTCGCTAGAGAAGTCATTAAAGGAAATTCATTCGCTGCAGGCGGCTGATCCGGATAACAAAACTCTCCAAGAGATTGCTGTCATTGACGAGCAGAAAATTAATGAAGCGCTCAAATACTATCGCTGGCTGCATCGTTTAATTGATTCTTTCGAATCAGGAGAAATATTTGATTTTATCCCCAAGGAAGACTAAATAATAGAGACTGTCCCAAAGTCATTCATTGACATTGGGACAGCTTTTATACGGGGCGATAAGTACCTCTCCCCCTCTGTGCCGGACAAAGCAGAGCTACATTGGAATCCGTACAGTATAAAGCGGCGTATTGAACGAAAAATCGAGCTACATTGGATCGGCTCCAGTATAATCGACACATTTTGGATAAAGTGCTCCTTTTACGCTCATTTAACTGTAGTAACTCCAACGTAGCCCCCGCAGGACACCCGTATAACCTGGTTTCATTGGAGGAAATCCAACTTACGAGGACCAGGCTTGTCCAAAGTTAAACTAGGGGCAGCGGGAAAGCTTATTAATTCTCCGGAAAAATCCTGTATCATGATGTTGTTTAATTGAAAGCTTGCCCGGTTGGCAATCAATCTGAGAGAAGTGCTGCATATTCGTTCTAGCTCATATAAGTGATTCAAATTCTGCTGATTATGAACCTCGATAATACAATCTGCAATTCCCGTCATGCGCCATATTCAACATAAGTAGGGATATCGATTGGTTTAGCGAGGATTAGTTCAACATTTCGATTATTAATAGGTACAATATACTTCCTTGATCCGTTAAAATCATCAGGCAGTGAAAAATTCAGGCCCCGGAATAAAGCGGATACTGCCCTATTTCCTTTTGGAATCGCTAACCGTATAGATTGGATTATAATCAACTCCTTTAACACTTTACTTTGATAATATATTACTGTGTTAAAGTGAGGTTGTCTACGTTATCTTGCTAGTTACTTTCAAAAAAAACAGCCGGTTAGACATAATCAATGAGCAATTGCAAATGCTCTAATTGACGAATACGCGAAATCGCGTCGTATAGATTCCATTTGCTTTCCTCCACCACAAACGCGCGTCCATTGCGCACGGCCGGAATGCTTTGCCACATGTCGCTTTGAAGCATCTGCTCCGTTGTTTCGCGAGAGGATGAATTCACTGGCATAGGTATAAAAATGATATCTCCGGCAAACTTTGCAATATCCCGCGGGTTGATCATCAGATAAGCCTCACCGCTGGCGATCAGCTCCTGAATCTGCTCGGTGAGAGACATCTCGTCTACGCTATGCAGCAATTCGGTCAGGCCAAGCCTTCCCATGACAAACCATTTATGGCCTCGATGACAGATAAATACGGACGCCTTCTCATCGCCGCGAACTCGTTGCTTCCATACATGACTCGCTTCCTCGAGACGCTGCAAATAATGATCTATAAAGCTATCCGCTTCTTTCTCCTTGTCCAGCCAATCTCCTAGTCTTCGCAATCTCTGCAAAAGGGGATCATAGGAGTTGTACACAATGGTAGGCGCAATAGAGCCGATATCCCCGTATATGCGCTCATCCATATTAGACAAAATGATCAAATCAGGCTCTAAGGTTCTTGCTTTGCTTAAGCGGAACGGAATTCCGATATCCTCGATACCTGCCAAGCCATTTTCCTCTTCTGTTAGCCAAGAGCTTCCCAATTCATACAAATTGCTCCCGACCGGTCTGACGCCAAGCGCCAGCAGATCCCCAAGCACTTCGCCGAAATACAGAATGCGGCGGGGATGAAGAGGTATCCGCACCTCATGGCCGGCATCGTCTGTCACCAGCTTGCTTCCACGCATGGACTCCGCATATTGTCTCGGCGCGATTCCCGTATTCTGACGAAAACGGCGGCTAAAATAATATTCGTCCTCGTAGCCAACTTTGCGGGCAATCTCTCGCAGCGGATCTCCCGTTGTCAGGAGAAGCATTTTCGCATGTTTGATGCGGAGTTGATTCAAGTATTCGAGCGGGGCGTATCCCGTCAGCTGTTTGACCATCGATGCATATTGTCCCGGCTGTAGTCCAGCTTGCTCGGCCAATTGTTTGATACTTAGCGGAAGCATATAATGCTCCTCCATAAACGCGATAGATCGCTCCGCAGAAGATAGTGATCCGCTCGCGGCTTTTTCCACGGCATTATGCTGCAGCAGCATACCGATCAATTCCATAAACAGCATATGGCGGCTGAACCATGACATTTCCTTGTCTGCTTCTCGTCCCTTGACCGCCCCGCGGTCATCCCCCTCCAGCTCCATTAATTGATCGGCCAGCTTGAGCGCACGCGTATACGGGAAAAGCCTCCAGTTATGATGAACTTGGTGCAACGGCTCATGGAAGACACTTTCGGTATCCGCATTCAAAATTTTGAACGAAATAGAAGAGATTTGGACCGGATTACCCGAATAATTGCTGATGTACCATCGCTGCCTTGGCGGCAATATGTAACAGCTCTGCTCCGGAGCGGGGATCAAGATATCGTCTGCGTACAGGCTGCAATCTCCGGCTGCGACAAGAAGCAGCGTATAAGCAGGGAGGCTAAACTCCTCTGTTACGCAATCCTCTTGAATTAGCCACCGCCTGGCTTCCAGCATATGAAACAGCAAAGAGCGAAGCGTCTCCCGCTCTGGCTTGGATTGATTCATACAGCGTCCTCCCGACATGACAACAAAAATTGTTATCATTGTAGACGATCGAAAGCCGCTTATCAACCAGCGATAAGCGGCTTTTGTCATTCCTGTCAGTTTTGTTCGGACTCCAGCAACACCTTCGGCAGCTGCTGAATTAACCATTCCCGCGACAATGCGTCGCTATAGGCTTCCAGCAAGCCAAACTTATACACTTTACCTTTCTTGACGGCATCAAGTCCGCTCCAGACCTGGCTTTTCTCTAATTGCTCCATATCACCAACCGCTTCCGCGTCAACTGGCGTAAGCAGGAAGATATGATCGCCTGCATAATCCGAGAGCTTCTCTAGGCTGATTTCCACGAAACCTTGCCCGGCATCCAGAGCTTCTTGAACCAGGGGTGTCGGCTTCATTCCGCCTTCATCATACAGGATTTGAGATAATCCCGTATTCGCCATCGCGAACAGCCGGTTGCCCGGGTACATGGTAAATACTGTAGCGGTCTCTTCTTCGCCGATTCCGCCCTCCCTAATCGTCTTCCACATCGCCGTTTCCTTCTCGTGATAGCTTTCCAGCCATTGCTTGGCCTCCTCTTGTTTCCCGAGAAGCTGCCCCAGCTTGGTCAAGCGCTCGTCAAGCGAACCAAATGTATCGAAAGTAACCGTAGGCGCCACCTTGGAAATTTGCTCGTATTGCGCTTCGTCCGAATTGCCGAATATGATAAGATCCGGGTTTAACTCCAGGGCCTTCTCTACATTAAACGGGAATCCAACATCCTGTGCATCCTGGAAATGCGCCATACTTAAGGTTCCCTCAACAGAACTCAGCATAATGCCCACTGGACTAACACCAAGCGCAGCAAGATCACCCGTTGTCTCCCCATGGAAAATCACACGCTTCGGTTGTGTCGGCACTTCGACTGAATGACCGCTCCAATCCGTGAACAATTGAGTCGACGCTAGTTCAGAACCTTCGCTTTCCGGCGGCGATTCATTGCCTGCCTGATTAACCTCTTTCACTTGATCTTCTGTATTGCTATTTTTCCCTCCGCAAGCCGACAGCGCACCTAACGTGAGCGCGGTTGCCATCAGGATCGTCAACCATTTTCTTGTCTTCTTCATTCTATTACCCTCCATCAGTCTTTTCGAATCTGTAATAGATAATGATTATCATTATCTATTCATGTAATATACGAAAATTCAGATGTCGGCTCAATGGACAAATAAAATTAGGCTCGTTTTTTTGTCCATTCCACTATTCGTTTGTATATCATGCACTTGACTAAGCTTGTTAACAAAAGTTCTCAAATCGTCGGCATGACATTGCCGCCGTTAACTGGGATATAAGCTCCCGATATGAAGCTGGCCAAGTCTGAAGCCAGGAAAGCGACCGCATTCGCAATCTCCTGATCGGTTCCGCGTCTCTTAAGCGGCACGAGTTTGATATAATCATCACTTTCAGCCATGCCGTTCGTGCGTTCGCGTTCGCTGATTGTCCAGCCCGGGGCAACCTGGTTGACCGTAATTTGATGCTCGCCGACTTCCTTCGCCAGAACCCGATATACGCCGTCCATGCCTCTTTTCCCCGCCACATAAGCCGATTGCGTTGGAAAGTTCTGCATCGAACACTCCGTATTGATGCCGATGAAGCGTCCGCCCTTCTTCTCGATCATGGCCGGAATGAAGGCTTTCGCCAGATAAACGCTCTGCATAACGCAGGATTCGAATTGGCTTGCGTAGTCCTCGGCCGGCTGCTCCAGCACGGAAGTCCATTGATACTGCACAACCGCGTTCGCCACAACGATATCCACATGACCCAAGCTCGCTTCGACGGCTTGCTTCAGCGCTGCGATGGAGTCCTGCTTGGTCACATCGGCTTTGACGGCAACGGCACGTCTCCCAAGCGCCTCGATCTCGCTCTTTAATTCAGTTGCTTTGGCTTCGTTGCTATGGTAATGCAAAGCGATATTGGCGCCGCTCTCCGCAAGCGTGCGGGCGATAACCCGGCCAAGCTCTCCGGTCGCTCCCGTTACCAGGGCTACTTGTCCAGAAAGATCAATATTCATGTCTTCATTCTCCTTGTCCATTAGAATTTAGTCATTATAAATAAGCATAGTCAGGCCAGCACACAAAATCAATCGGGATTTGATCAATCATTCCTTTATTCTGATGACTACCTTTCCTTTAGCGCTTCCGCCCTCCAGGTAATGAAATGCTTGCCCGGCATCGTTCAAATGGTATACCTTATCAACAATCGGTTTAATACGGCCTGCTTCGATAAATTCCTTTAGAACCTTCAATTGCACTCCGCTCGGCTTCATAAAGAGGAAATGATATCTCGTATGGCTTTGCTTCTCAAGAGCTGTGATCTTACGGCTCACCAAAGACAAAATCGCCGTTTTTATCCAGCCCAATTTGGCTTCTCTTCCAAATCTTGCGTTTGGCACGTTGGAGATGGATACAATTTGTCCGCCTGGCTTCAATATTCGGAATGATTTTTCCAGGACCTCTCCTCCTAAAGTATCAAAAACAGCGTCATACCCGGTAAGCATTTCTTCAAAATTTTCTTTTTTATAATTAATAATTTGATCAGCCCCCAACGATTTGACCAACTCATAACCTTTATCGCTTGCTGTTACAGCTACAAAAGCGCCCATAAGCTTGGCCATTTGGATGGCGAAGGTGCCGACCCCTCCCGAGCCTGCGTGAATCAGGATTTTTTGGCCCTTTTGAAGATTTAAAATATCAACAAAAGCCTGGTAAGTCGTAAGTCCAACCAGCGGGATCGATGCGGCTTCTTCAAAGGTTAGATTCTGCGGCTTCAGCCATATATCTTCCTCATGAACAGCAATAAATTCAGCTAATGTGCCGATTCGGTTTTTACGGGGTCTCCCATAAACTTCATCTCCGGATTTAAAGGTGTTCACCCGTTCGCCGACCTTGACGACAACGCCGGAGAAATCATTTCCCAAGATTAAAGGAAACTTGTAATTTAACAAGAACTTCATTTTCCCTTCCTTAATTTTAAAGTCAATAGGATTTAAGCTGGCTGCATGAATCTCCACTAACACATCATGTTCTCCGATATCAGGCATTGGTTGTTCCGTCATCATTAATGGAACATTTTTTCCGTATTTCTTAATAACTATCGCCTTCATTTCACAATCACCTCAATTATGATTATCCGTTTAAACTAATAAACCAATTATGCAAAAATTTTTTCTCTCTAGTACTCTAGTAATGGCCTTAAGTCCTTTGGCAATCATTAAAGCCGATTGCACTCGGCTTCCACGGCAAAAATTAATGATTTGAGTTGTTCAAGCGGCTCGCGGACCGTTAATACATAATAGTTTTCTACGCCTTTTTTCTCGGATGTAATAAACCCGGACTGTTTCAATACCTTCAAATGATGGGAGACTGCCGGTCTTGACAAATTGATATGGCCTGCTATCGCATTAACATGAAGTCCCGATTTGTTCTGTGCGAGCAGCATAATGATAGCTTGACGGTTCTCATCGGTCAGTACTTCCAGCAAAGGGATACATTCCTTAAATTGTTGCATAACATGTTCAGTTCGCTGACTCATACGTTCCACCCCTTCCGTTCATTCGTTTAATCATTTAAACATAATTATAATCATTTCCTTTATAAAATCAAGCAGGGTCTCCACAATAAACGGCCTTTATTCCAAACAAGACAGCGGCCCATTACATACCAGCAGCTGTCTTATTGTTATGAGCGTTCTTCTATATCCTATTTCTCCTGCTCCTTTATCACCTGTTCAATCCCCGACAGAATCAGCTTCAAGCCGAAGTCAAACGCTCCATCGGTCCCCATCAGCTCGAACAATCCGGTCTTGAACATCCTCCGGAACAGTCCCGCATCCGTCTCGCTCATCGAGTCCAGAAGGCTTGCCATCTCCCCGCTCGGTATCTCTCCTTGCTCCTTAAGGATAGCGGAGACATTACGCTGATGCTCGTAATCATCCAGAACGAAATAAAAAACATAGTTCATAATCGTAAGAACGGCTTGTAATTTCTGCTCTTGATCAAGCGGCGTCGATTCCACGCAGAGCAGCATGCGGTTGGTGAACCGGATGATGTCCGGCTCGTGAGGAAGCGTCAGCATCATGAGCTGCGTGGAACAAGGGTACCGGCGGAGTACAATTCGTACCGTTACCGCAAGCCCAGCCAGCTGCTCCTTCCAATCCGCTTCGGAATGGAACTCCTCCAGTATAATTTTTGATACCTGATTAGCCAGACGCTGGTATAGATCTTGCTTGCTCTTGAAGTACCAATACAAAGAAGGAGCCTGAATGCCCAGCCTGTCAGCTAAACGTCTCATGCTGAACTTCTCGATTCCCTCTTCACCCAAAAGCTTCCACGAAGCCTCCAGAATTTTTTCCTCCGAAATCTGAGGCTGCTTTTGCTTCTTGTTCATCCCTATCCGTCCTTTTATCTAACAGTGTAAGTTTATTCTTTACAAGTCCATAGGATCATGATATCATCTAACACTGTAAGACACAAACTAACACTGTTAGACAAAAGAAAAAATAAATGAAGAAAGAAGTGACTCACATGGACGCAGAAAACCTCCATTACTTTGAAAAAGCACCGGTCGCAAAAGCCGTAGCTCACTTCGCAGTGCCAATGATGCTAGGCACGTCAATGAGTGTGATCTATTCCATCTTAAATGCGTATTTCCTTGGTACACTCCACAATACTGCCATGTTAACCGCACTCGCATTAACCTTGCCTTTATTCGCGATTATTATGGCGCTAGGCAACTTGATTGGCATGGGCAGCGGCACCTTCATCTCCCGTTTGCTGGGAGAGAAAAAATATGATGATGTCAAGCATGTATCTTCCTTCGCCTTTTACAGCAGTTTAGTGCTTGGTCTGATCGTGATCGCCGTCGGTCTCCCGTTGATCGATCCAATTGTCCATGGCTTGGGTGCAACGTCCGATTCCTTCGGATTCACAAAGGATTACGTTACGATTATGCTTATTGGTTCGCCAATCGTTGTATTATTCTTCACGCTGGAGAATATCGTGCGCTCAGAGGGTTCGGCCATCACGTCCATGACCGGGATGATTCTAAGTGTTATTGTAAATATTATTCTTGATGCGCTGGTCATCTTCGTGTTCCATTGGGACGTGATTGGCGTTGCGTCTGCCACGGTCATTTCCAACTTGGCCGCGAGTATATTTTATGCTGTCCATATGGGGAAAAAGAGCCAGTTCTTAACGATCTCCATCAAGTGGTTCAAGGCTACCAAAGACATTCTGAGCAATGTATTTAAAATCGGGGTTCCAGTCTTTATTATGAGTATCTTTTTAGGTGCAATGTCGCTCATCTTTAACCATTTTCTTATTGAATATGGAGATCAGTCTGTAGCGGCTTACGGAATTTCATCCCGCTTATTGCAATTTCCCGAGTTTATTCTGATGGGCTTATGCGAGGGAGTTGTGCCGTTAATTGCTTTCACTTTCACAGCGAATAAATTACGGATGAAGAAAACCATTGGATTTACGATCAAGGTGATTGTATCGTTAGCCGTTGTATTCGGCATTATCGTCTATCTGATTTCTGACAACTTAATTGGTCTATTTACAAATGATCCGCAATTAATTGAAATGGGCAGCTACATTCTGCATGTCACGTTCTTATCCTTGTTCATTACCGGCATGACCACGTTGTTTACGGGGATCTTCCAAGCAACAGCGCAAGGAACCGCCGCATTTATTATGTCCATTATTCAAGGGGTTACTCTAATTCCTGTCCTTTTTATCGCCAATCATATGAACGGCTTCCACGGAGTGGTCTGGTCGCTCGTTATTGCGGATACCGTGGCTTTCCTTGTCGGGGCCGTCATGCTGTATATTCTGCGAAACAAATTGCAGCCGGATTTGGAGAGTTTAGTACAATAAGCAACCTATAACATGCAAGAAAGCAGGATAGGGCATTCCCCGATCCTGCTTTTTTTTAGTTCAGTCGTTTCGTTCAGCAGGAATCCAGCCCGAGAGAATGGCTCCTCCCGCCGGATGGTTGCCAGCAGCTAAATCGCCTCCATGCTGTCGAATGATTCGCCGTGATATGGTTAGTCCAAGGCCGGCGCCTCCGGTCGCGCGATTTCTCGACTTCTCCCCTCGATAGAGGGGTTCAAACGCCTGTTCCTGCTCCTCCGATGCAAAGCCTTGTCCAGAATCGTGGATTGTGAAAGATACCCGATCCTTCTCCCTCCAGTATTGAATAAGAATATGACCATGATTAGGTGTGTGGCGCACCGCATTGTCCAACAAGTTGCTTATCGCGCGCTCAAGCAAATGCGAATCCGCCCTAATCACATAATCATCCGGTGCAGAATGGACAAGGATCGGGATAGACTTGGATTGCGCTTGCGGCTCTAAGCTGTCCATCGATTTTTGAATGATGTCGCCAAATTCAGTTGTATTCTCGCTTAATTCGGTCTCCTGGTATTCGATCTTCGTAAAGGTGAAAAGATCCTCGACTAACCGGTCCAATTGCGCCGATTTCTGCTTGCACACGGCCACATATTTCGAGATTTGATCCGGTGTTTGCGCAATTCCCTGCTCCAGTCCATCCAAATACCCGCGTAAGGCAAATAATGGCGTTCGCAAGTCATGCGCTACTGCGGCGATGATGAATCGCCGCTCTTCCTCCAGCTTTGCTTGCTTCAATTGCGAGTCTTGAAGTCCGCTTACCATTAATTCAAATCCATGCCTTACTTCAGAGATCTCTCGAATAGACGATTGGGGGAGTTGAACATCCCAATCGCTTCCCGCTATTTTTCGAGCGGCTAAGCCCAGCCCCTCAAGGGGCTTAAGAAGGAGCCTCCGCATTCGCAAGCCAACGATAACGAAAGCAACCAGCAACCCCGCGAAAGCAGCAATCATCGGAACCGCATACGAATCCGGCCGATCCTTTTCTATATGCAGCGAATGAGAAGTAATGAAAAAGGCAACGACAAAAAAAATCCATGGCAGCAGCAATAATAACCCTACGCTGAGCAAAGAATGCGTACGAAGACGAAGTTTGTGCATATTACGCACCCTCGAAGCGATAGCCGATGCCCCATATATTAATAAGCTGCTGCGACTGATCGGGATCAAGTTCGATCTTCTCTCGGAGACGACTCAAATGGACGCGAATGGTATGCTTATCCCCGATGCCATCCCAGAACTTCTCCAGCAGCTGATCATAGGTAAACACCTGTTTCGGGTGCTCCATAAACAATCGCAATAACTCGTATTCCTTCGGAGTTAGCGAGACATTCGTTTGATCCACGAATAATTCTCTCGTGCTCAAATCGAGCTTAATACGGCCATAGTCGAGCACCTGACCCGCGCTGGATTGCGAAGTTCCCGTACGCCGTAGAACAGCCTTTACTCTGGCAACAATCTCGCCTGGCGAAGCAGTCTTGACGATATAATCGTCTCCCCCGAGAGTGAGTCCGCGAATCTTATCAACATCTTCGCTGCGAGCGCTCAAGAACAGGATAGGAACGCTGCTCTCCGCTCGGATGCGCCGGCAGAGATCAAACCCATTTTGTCCCGGCATCATAATGTCTAGGATAATGCAGTGAACGTTTTTCTGCTGAAACATGGTCCATGCTTCGATCGCATCATTAGCCGTCACAACCTGGAACCGGTCATTCTCCAAAAAGTCCCTCAATAATTCCACGATGCTCTGATCATCATCCACGACCAGGATTATCGATCCATCATTCATGTCGATCCCGCCTTCATTCCAAGTGTACCATGATCAAAGTTTATCATCTTCGCCCCGAAAAAAACGAGCTCTTTGCATATTGTGACGGTTTGTTTATCGTTTTGTGATTATTTATTGGCTTAATTTGAGAGACTCTCCTGTTATCCTTCGAATTAGCTGATTTCTACAAAGGAGGTTCAGGGAAAGTCATGGATAAACGTCTATCCTATTTTAAGTTATTTGCATACTTTTGCGTCAGCTACATCCTTTATGCGCTGGTCATCAACTACATTGTTGATCCGGGAGCTGAGACATTTCTTAATCACAAAACAGATCCAACGCGTGAGCTTAAAGCTTCAGCCTGGTTAATGGTCCTGTATATTCATATCGCGTTCGCCTGCGTGGCGATGGCATCGGGACTCGTGGGCTTCTGGACCCGCAGTGATGAGAAGCACCAACGGTTGCATCGCTTGAACGGTTACGTCTATGTATCGTCCGTGTTGCTGGTTGTGTTAACCTCCGGGTACATGGCCCCCTATGCCACAGGAGGGACAATAAGCAGCATCGGCTTCAATCTGCTTAATCTGATCTGGCTGGCTATAACAACGGCAGCGATTGTCCACATTCGAAAAAAACATGTTCCCCAGCATCGCCGATGGATGATTCGGAGCTATGCCTTTTGCTTTACGAATATGCTGATTCATCTGCTTACCTTTGTGCTGCACGGAATGATCGGTATCACTTACGCAACCAGCTATACGCTTGGCCTTTACGGGACGATTATACTGCTCCTCGCTGCTCCGGAATTGATTCTCAGAATGAAGAGCAATCATAAATCCATTTTGTAATGGTTGGAAGTCATATACTTTATTCTTTTGAGGAGGCTGCATGATGGGTACTGCGTATACAGATTTAACATTCCATGAATTGCAAATCAAGCTAAATAAGAGAGAGAACTTAAAGATCATCGATGTTCGCACGCCAAAAAGCTTTGAACGCGGTCATATAAAAGGAGCAATCAATATTCCTTATCCCTCTTGGACAAACATACCTAAAGTTGCGGCAGATGAAGAGATTGTGATCATCTGTTATGTCGGCATGGCTAGTCGAAAGGTGTCAGAGCGATTAGCTCAATCACATGACAAAGTGTTTAACTTCAAGGGTGGAATGGCGCAGTGGCAAGGGGAAATCGAGACGGAGAAGATCATCAGCAAATGGAATGCCGAAAGAATCTATAATTTAGCTTTAGGCTTCATACTGCTGTTGACATTGCCAATAGCATTCCTTAATCCTTGGTGGGGAATAGGCTTCTCATCATTTATTGCACTCGGAGTGATCCTACTTGGTGTCACGAACTCTAGCATGATCATGAAATTTATTCGCTCCTATGGTTTTCAGTAACACTTCCACCAACAATATAAAGCAGGAATGAGAAGGTGCGCTTTATGAGACGTTTTCTGGCAAATCGAACACCATTCAAACAGCAAAATAAACTAAGAGACTTAATCGTCGGAGTGGATGAAAAGATTCCCTTAGAGGATGGGCGTTTCATCAAGGGGATCTATTTTGATAATGCTGCTACTACACCGCCATTTAAGAGTGTTCTGAAGGCTATCGGGGAGTTTGCCCCCTGGTATTCGTCTGTTGGCCGGGGAAAAGGCTATAAATCAGAACGTTCGACAGAGATTATTAATCGAGCACGCTTAAATATATTACATTTTGCAGGCGGCAAAGAAGATAAACATACGGTTATTTTTACGAAAAACAGCACGGAGTCCATAAATCTGCTCGCGCATATTCTGCGTCAAGTCACAAATAAACGCTATATTTTAGTATCCGAGATGGAGCATATTTCCAATAATTTGCCTTGGAGAAATAGCTTTGAGGTTGACTACCTTGCTGTTAATAAGGATGGCCAAATCAGTTTAGAGGATTTAAGATCTAAGCTTGCGGCATTACAAGGACAAGTCGCATTAGTCTCTATAACAGGGGCATCAAATGTAACAGGATGCATCAATCCGATTTATGAGGCGGCTGAACTAACCCATCAGTATGGAGCAAAAATACATATCGATGCCGCTCAGTTCATACCCCATGAATCGATTGAAATGATGCGGCTTAACTCGGCAGAAAATATTGACTTCCTATCCTTTACAGGCCATAAATTGTATGCCCCATTTGGAACGGCTGTATTAATTGGAGGGAGGGAGGAATTTCATGAAGCAGAGCCGCTGCTTGCAGGAGGAGGAACGGCTCAAATTGCTCTGAAATCATTCGTTCAATGGAATGAAGCACCCGAGAGGTTTGAGGGTGGAACCCCTAATGTGATGGGAATTGTGGCTTTACATGCAGCCATTCGTACCTTGCAGCAGGTTAATATGTTAACGATCATGGAGTATGAGAAGCAACTGATGAATTATGCCTTTGATAGACTGCGAACAATTGACGGCCTAAGCGTATTCCGTGCATCAAGCAATAATCTGCCGCAAGTAAGCGTGTTTTCGTTTACAATAAACGATCTGCATCATCAGGATATAGCGCATGTCTTAGCGAAAGAATTTGGCATTTCAGTGAGAAGCGGCTTTTTCTGTGCATACCCCTACGTGCAGAAGCTCTTGCAGCTAAGTGATGAGAGGCTGGATGAAATAAGGAATGATCCCGGTATTCCCTCCCCCGGCTTAGTCCGAATCAGTTTAAGCTTTTACAATACATTTGCTGAAGTCGATCAATTAATAGCGGCACTGCAACAGATAACATCCAAGAAGGAATATTATACAAATAAGTATGCGGATGTACCGAAAGGCATTTGTGGCAGACCTCTTTAAAATTTTACAAGGCTGCTTCATCCAAGAAATAATCTTTCCTTTTCCAAAAGCTCCCCTAAATGATTGGTCTAATGAATTGTCCGTTACGCAAGATATGTTGCGATATAAAAAGCAGCCGGTTATTTGTGCCGGCTGCCGTTGATTTTAATTGCTCTTTTGCTCGCTCAAGCATCGGTAAGGTTATGGAGTCAAATTTCTCAAGTTCAATTCAATTAACGGGATCCATGCAATTTCGATTATATCTAGGTTATCTTGGTCTCCACTGTCGAGAAACAACTCGCCCCCAACTACTTCGGCAATCACTAGACTAACCACCTTCCGAATGGAGCGATGCGTGGATAACGTTTATTTATTTTTCTCTTGTTCAATATACTGTTCCAACTCTTTTTCGATTTCTTCATTACTTAAATTGTAGTCATCTTCCTGAATGATTCCTTGTAGTTTTTCTAATTCATTAACCCTAGAATCTAATTTTTTTGTTAATGAGAACAAATGGCCAATAACACCTGCAGCCACAACTAGTAAAACAAAACTACCAAATGATCCGAAGAGGAAAGCAAATGCCACTAAAAGAATAATGGTAAAGATAATCGAAAGTGTTATGTATCTCATGAATTTGATCCTCCCTTGTCTCCGTATGATACAATAAGTTCGACTCTCTAAAAAGGACTGATTCAAATGAAGAAAGCAGACAAGACAGCCTCCTAAATTCTCGATAGACAAAAATTTAGGAGGCTTAACAAATGAACTTTAATAAAATTGATTTGGACAATTGGCCTAGAAAAGAAATCTTCAATCATTTCTTGAACCAGCATACGACTTTTAGCATAACCACAGAAATTGATATTAGTGTTTTATACCGAAACATAAAGCAAAAAGAGTATAAATTTTATCCTGCGTTTATCTACTTAGTGACAAATGTTATAAACTCAAATCCAGCATTTAGAACTTGTTACAATAGTCAGGGAGATTTAGGTTATTGGGATAGATTAGACCCGCTTTATACCATATTTGATAGTGTGTCTGAGACATTCTCTGGTATTTGGACAACTGGAAACAATGATTTCAAAGCGTTTTATGATTCGTACCTTTCTGATGCGGAAAATTATAATGGTTCGGGGAAGTTGTTTCCCAAAACACCTATACCTGAAAATACTTTTTCGATTTCTATGATACCATGGACTTCATTTACTGGATTTAACTTAAATATCAATAATGACAGTCATTATCTTCTGCCCATTATTACAGCAGGAAAATTCACTGCTAAAGGTGATTCATTATATTTGCCCTTATCTTTACAAGTCCATCATTCTGTTTGCGATGGTTATCATGCAGGATTATTTATGAACTCTGTTCAGGAGTTAGCAGACCATTCTAATAATTGGATTCTATAATATTGGGGTTGTCCCCCAAAAGCAAAATGGTTTTTGATCACTAGAGAAACAGCTTGCATAAGTAAATTAAAGATGATAATGCCCGCCGACCCCTAGTTTAACTTTGGGCAAGCCTAGTCGCCGTACGTTGGATTTCCTCCAGTGAAATCAGGTAAAACGGGGTTGGCGGGGGCTACATTGGAGGTTACTCCAGTAAAAAGGTCCAACATGGAGCTTCTTTTCCCAAAATGTGTCGATTATACTGTAGCCGATCCAACGTAGCTCGATTCTTCGTTCAATACGCCCCGTTATACTGTACGAATTCCAATGTAGCTCTACTTTGTCCGTCACAGAAGGGTAGATATATTACCCAATATAAAAGCTGTCCCAATGTCAGTTAATGATTTTAGAGACAGCTTTCATATAACTAAACTCCCATCATCATGGTTCATTCTGATGCTTATACTGCGGTCACGATAATAGGCTGATTTTTTGTAATGATAATGGTGTGCTCATGTTGCGCCACAAAGCTATTGTCGGGTACACATAACGTCCATCCATCCGGCTGCTCAACGGCATACTCTGCACCTGTAGATAAAAAGGGTTCGATTGTAATCACCATTCCCTCTTTCAATACCCGCTTATCATGCTTGTTATACACCGGCAGAATCTCGCTTGGGGCCTCATGCAGAGATTTCCCGACACCATGGCTGCACAGATTCTGAATGACATTATAGCCGCCTTTTTTGGCCTCGCTTTCAATAATTCTCCCGACTTCGTTCAATTTCACTCCATGATTAAGGGATGAGATTACTTTCATCATCGTATGATGCGTGTATTGACACAGACGCATTAATGCTGGCTTATATGGAGCTATTGGAAAAGAATGTCCCGCGTCCGCATAATAGCCTCCCAATTCTGCCGACACATCAATGTTTACCAGATCACCCGGCCGAATGATACGATTTCCCGGTATTCCATGGGCAACTTCGCGATTAACACTAATACAAGTATTACCGGGGAAATTGTAAGTCGCCTTAGGTGCAGGCACAGCCCCATGTCTTTTCAAAAATTGTCCGCCGATATCATCTAATTCCTTTGTCGTAATTCCGACGCGCGCATGACTTTTCATTTCATTAATCGTCATCGCAACGATTTTTCCAATCTCCTTCAGACCATCAATATCGTTTTGTGATCCTATTGTCATAAAAGCTCCTCCATTATAATCTCCCGTCGTATTTTAAGCTCCCCTCGGGAAAGCTTAATGACTATTTACTTAACTCTAAATAATTCATATTATAATCTTCTCCTAAGAGATTCATCACTCCAGAAAATCCATTTAATTCCCACTCTCCATTTTTGTTTGGAGTAAAAATATATTCTCTGTTCCAATCCTTTAACTTCTCATCATCACCAACATATTCTTCCTTAATGCTTAATCTAGTTTGATTAAAAAACTCATTCTCGAAGTAACTCTTATAAATGACTGCGCTTGTTATCGTTATTCCTTTATGAAAGACCGTTGGGTATAATGTATTCTGTTGTACATACCTATCTGACTCGGGATCAGAATCCATATTATTGATAAATAATATGGATAGAATATCCCTAGCATGGACTCCAAACTCTTCGGTCAAAGATTTCTCTAATTCCGTATACTCCAGTTTTGACACCTTTTCTCTCAGCGCTAAATCAATGATCATTTTTTCTTTCTTCTCAATCATTTCCATTGCAGTCTTTATGTCGAAATCAATTGTTTCTTCTTTGATCGGCTTTAATTGTTCAGATGAATGACAAGCCGATAAAAATAAAATAACCACAATAGTTAAAAACAAATGAAATCTCCTCATAATTAACTCCTCTCCCCACAATTATACCATTTTTTATGTATCTCCTGCCTAAAATTGAGAAACGGCAGCAGCCGGTCAATAATGACCGGCTGCTGCCGTATTTTGTTATCGCTATTCGATCCGATAGACGGTCAGCTTCGCATCGCCCCCGATGCCTGAGGGCAGCAGTTTCTTTCCATAAAGATTGTCGAGTGTGTTCGCTACCTCCAGTTCAATCCGATTCTTTCCGGGAACCAGCCACTCTGTTACATCCCATTGGTAGGGCGGCCACAGCCTTACGCCTGCGTCATTGCCATTAACGCGCAGCCGTGCGGTCTCCCTGATTTCCTCAATCTCTAATTTAACGGTTATAGCTTTACTTTCGCCGCTTAACTTCTCCCCTGCAGATGACCAGTCAAAAGCTTGAGAATAAACGGCTTTGCCCGATAAATAAGGATAGCCTGCAGCTGTCCAATAGCCCTTGAGGCCAGATACAGGCGCGGTTAATGCTCCCGCAGGGGTTAATGCGAAATCACCAACCAGAAAAGCGGGATAAGCAAAATTCGGCATAGGCTCAAGCAGGGAGAAGGTTAATATTTCAATCGTATTGTTTCCTCTCTGAAGCTGCTCAGAAATATCCACCCATTGATAGAATCGATCCTGCCATTTCGATGGTTCCAGCGCAGGCAGCCTTTTCCCATTTATAAAGATTTCGATGCTGCGGCGGCGGGACAGAAAGCCAATATGGGATTGAATAACCTGCTGCAAGTCATCAAGCACCAAATACACGCCTTTTAACTGCTCTTCAACACGGATGGTCTTCCGGAACGTATTCACCTGTCCAGGCATTGTAGCAGCTATTTGGGCTTGACGATCGTTCAGCGTGACTTCCCAACGATCCAGGATAAGCACATTAGGGTCCACCAGCTCGAAGCTCCATTCCTTCGCAAGCTCAAGCACCTGCACCTTACTCGTCAGAGAATCATTTGCAGGCTCCCCCTTCACGGGAACCGTAATCCTTAATTGTCCTGGCTCCAGTCGGAACGTACTCAGTTCATGGGCACCTAGCCGTCTTACCTCTCCCGTCTCCAAATCCCACTCCTCCAGCGCTTCACCGGGCGCGGGAAGATAATGCAGCTCAACAGGAGTATCCGACCAGTTGAATATCCATTTATACATCCGGCCGTCAAGCTGCCGCCCCGTCATGATCACCTGCTCCTTGCTTTGCTGCGGCACTATCCATTGCTTGCCAAGATCATCGTCCCCAAGCCGGTTACGAAGCTCAAGACATAAGCCCTCCACGTCGTCGCTGCGAAGCTGCTCTTCTGTCAGGAAGAGGGTTTGACCGTCACCGTAGTGATGCCAGCCTCCTTCTCGAACATGCAGCGGAAATAACTGATCCATATACACAGCCAATTCCGGGTCCCCGGTCACAAGTCTGCTATGAACAGGCATCTCTTCAAGAGCAATAAGCAAGCCGCCCGAGCGGACAAACGCCACCAGCTTCTTGGCCGTTTCAAGTCCCATAATCTTCATGGCTGGCAGAATAATCATGGAGAATTCATTCCCGCTTCCAGGGAATCTAAAGCCGCTGGTCTCCGCTGTTCCCCCTTCAAGCTGGACCTCGTCCACATATTCAAAATCAAGCCGGTTACGGATTAATCGGTCAGACAGCAGAGAATACAGCTCATCCACATGCAGGTTTTTATACGCCTTGCCATCCCGGAACATCTCTTGATACACCGTATGAATCGGAGATACGAGCAATATTTTCGAAGTATGCTTACCCAGGCTTCCCAGCATGCTCAATCTTCCAAGATAGTCGCTAAAGTCCCGGTAATGCTCCCAATGAGGAGCATGATAAAATTCCGTTTGCGGAAAATCAGTCTTGCGATAGCCCTCAAAGGAATAATAAAACGCATGGGGGATAAACAGGTTAATGCCAAGAAAAGCCATAAAATTCGCATCCAGGCGCCGTTCCCGCATGGAATAACCATGATCGCTAGCCCCAAACGCTTCGCATACCACACGAGTCTTCCCTTCCAGATGAGCGACAGAAGAAGCACATTTAACGGAAAGAATGCGATGAGGATTTTCTTTGGTCCCGATCCCTTTGGTCAGATAGTCTACGCCAGGACAATGGAACTGCTGCAAAACCATCGTCTGGTTCCCTTGCGAGCGGGCTTGTCCCCACAGAGGTTCCTCCAGGGTATGACCAATATAAGCAAGTCCCCGCGACTCGCACCACTGGCTAAGCGTATGATGATAGGCATCCACATACCAACGGGTTAACGCACTGTAATAAAGCTCGCGGACCGTATGACTGGCATCCTCAAGTTCATACAGAAGCGCCCCCAGCAACGGAAGAAGAGAGTAGCCGAACTCCGCCTCAAACCTCGGCAGCATATTTCTTGTCCAGCCCAGCACATAACCGGGCAAATTGCCGCTTAACGTCTGAACGGAGGTGCGAATCGCTTCCGTACCAAAAAAACCGTCATGAATCATGAGACCCGGCTCATCTGTAAATATGCCTTGAATCGTTTGGCCAAACTGCTCCTGAAGCTCCAGCAGCGGTTCGTATCCCGCCTGGACAAAGGCCTGTACCGCTTCCGGATTCAGCGTATCCAGATAATAACCTGCTCCAAAGGTAACCTTCTCGGCAATTTCGCATTCCCAGCATGCCAGAATCACATAATCACCGGACTGCGGAGGCATCCACTCCTGCCCTCTCAAGTCTGTAATCTCTATGGGAGCTTTAGCCAGAATAAGCCGCTCCCCTTCTTCGCGCACCACCCGATAGGCAAGAATGGCGATCAGCTCATTGTTCTCCTCCAGCCGAAAATCCAGCTGCACGCTATCAACACCGGTGCGCCTCCGTTCTTCTAGACGTAAATACCGCATCCGATATTCCGGATGCTGCCGCGTCAGCTTTCCGCCAAATGTGCCGCTTGGCCAATTATCCTCATCATACAGCCATACCACCATATCCCGCTTTTTGCACGCCTCCACACAGAAGGCCAGCATGTCCAGATACTCCCGCGACATGTACTCGGCACTCTTGCCATGCCGGGAATGAAGCACTGCGCCGCCAGTTCCCTGCCGTTTCATCTCATCCAGCTGCCACTCCAGCTCTTCCTTCTTGTAATCATGATTCAAGAACCAAAACGGATGCGGACGATACATAGAAGATGGATCAGCAAATTGATTTTTTATTTCTTCCATTCTGCTCATCTTAAATCCCCTTTCATTAATAAAGTGAACGGCAAGCTTTCATAACCAATTGAACAAGAAGACGCCTGCCTGGCACATCCGGCTGCGGCGTCTCGTATTCCTTTCATAAATGATCAGGCTAATATTAATTTCAGATCATTATCTATAGCTATAAGCTCAATCCCATCTGGGGTTCCCGTTCCTTCCTGCCCCAGCCCCATCCTTGCCGGAGGCCGTGCTCCTTCGATTGAAAGCTTGTATGGATGACCATTAAACGTATAGGCAATTGAATCCGGCTCCAGCTTCAGCTCAGGAAGTTCATCTGTACGGCCCCAGATTAATCGAAGCCCCCAGCCAGACCAGTTCGCCGTGAAAGCAATGCCTTGCTCGAAGCAGTTCATGCGAAGCGTACGCCCGCCTGCCAAATGGAGGTCAATCGCCAGCTCACCGCTGACCGACTCGTCTGCAACAAGCGAATTTATCGTAACGGGCAGCTCACTTCCATCATTGTCATACGCTACAAGGCGGATTCCGGCGAATACTTGCTCATCGCTCCAGCGAGTACAGTCCACAATTGGCAGCGTATCATAGTGGCTGTTCCTGTCGGGGCATACATCCTGCAAATACCGTTCCTTGTAAAGCTCGTCAAACAAATGAATATCGCGAATCCAGAATTCACCATTGTTATTCAGCAGATTCATCCGATAAAACCGGTTATAATACCACAACGATTGATGTCCTTCGTTTCTCCAGTCCGTAAGCGCGACGATCGAAGAGGCTGGCGTAACCGGATACCGGCGTCTGAACCATCGGCCTGATTCCGCAAGCGTCACCACGCGAAGTACGCCCTCTGCCTGCTTGCCTGCTAGCAATTCTACCTGATCCATTAATCCGTCCTTCATCAGCTCCCAGCCAAATGAATTCTCCTGGCCAACCTGCGTATAGCCGAAAGAAACCTGATCAGGACGGAAATTGGCATCAAAAAACCATCTTACCCATTCCGGAATACCACCTCCGCCTTCATCGCCCGAATAGACCGGCTCCAATGTAATCACGCTCTGACCGTTTCCTCCTAGCTTCGCGTCATATTGGTAGATCGGATCGCTGCCCAGCATCCGAAACACAGGGACAGGGATTTGCCGATCCGCGGTCTGTGCGGGCATAAAGCCGTTTAACCGGCTTGGATAATAGGCCTGATTATAGTAGCCTCCCCATAACGTGTACCCGTCTGTTCCCCATTGATCCTTGCAGTTGCATGATGCGACGATCTGATACTTATCCGATAAATAAGCCAGCAGGTGAGCGTCCAGGAACCAAGAACCAACGGACTGCGGATAATGACCAAACACCCCGCGGAAGTCCTCCATGAGCACATCAGCCAGCCGTTCTCTTTCCTGCGGCGTATAGCCTACAGAAAAAGCAACATGAGCGTGCCAATCCCAGGCAAAACGGCCTCTCCAAGGTATTCCGGCTTTCTCCGCGAGAGGCTGAACAACCTCAAACCATACGCCTATCTCCTGGGATGCGTCCGCTTCGCTTAGCAAATCGACAAACGCCGGATTGATTAACGCATCGTATTGAAGCAGCCAGGTTGCCCGCAAACCATGCTTTTGAACAAGTGCAAGCTGCTCCCTCACCGGTTCCAGCAAATCGATTGGCTCTCTCGGCTCGACTCCGCGGATAAAGTTAATGATATTGACTTGGTTCGAATTTATTTTAGATGAAGAACTCAAAGTTTTCACTCTCCTTATTCACCAACAATAACCGGCTTATCATTATATACGTTACGAGGTAATGTCCGTTTAACCGTGACTGTAATCTTGCCTGCGGGAGTCTCGCTGTAAGCCTGGTATTGCTCGTTAAACTCGGCGATTGTCTCCTGGTCATGGCCGCGAACCTTCATTTCATTCAGGAACTGATTAAATGCGTTATCAAATTCCTTATCGTTTTTGGCAACAAGCATCTTCGCGTAATATTGAAGGCGGATGTCATTTTGCACAGGACTATATTTCTCGACCTTACCTCCAATAATCGGCTTGATTCGGTTTGATTTCGGGATCAGGCCAAACGTTCCCTGCTCTTGGTTCAATTCCTCTGCCTTGTAGAGCATCGCATTATAAGCCGGCCATGGCGACTCCATCGTTTTGATATGCGTATTGCCCACGCTTGCGAAGTTTTTCCACCACCAGAAGCCATTTTTAGTTACGCTCGCCATGCCGCCGGCGTCTCCACCCCAGAAATCGGGTCCTCTGAACACATCATCATTTACAACGACGGCGCCGTCTTCCATCTTATAAGCACCCATATCCTCCGTTCCGTACTCCATCAGGATAAAAGCCTCATTCGTCTGCATCCAATCCATTCCCTTCATCAGACGATCCGGGTCTTTGGCGGTTGCGCTTATTCCTGTTCCGTTACTGCCAAACGGATTGAAGTTTGCATACTGGGCCAATTTCACGCCGGGATTGGTTGGCAGATACGTCGGGAAGAACCAGCCTTCAGGCAGACCTTGCTCTTCAAGAGCCTTGTACGAGATGGCCTCCGAAATTTTGTTGTTTTTAAGCAGCGTTAGGTTTGGATTATCCCATCCGCCGGAAAGCATCGCGCCAAACCGGAGATTGTTTACCTTCTCGAGGAACAAATCCTTCTTCTGGAACGCTGTCTCCATATCAAGCAGACCATCCAGATAAAGATGATTCAGCCATTGGAACGCCTGTTTAAAACCGGGCAGCTGGTAATCCGGCACGACAGTGCCATCCGGCTGTTCATTCCAGCCGTTACCCGAGCTGCTGACCCCAAACATGGACATGACAACCTCTAACCCTGAGAAGTTCTCTCCGCCAAGCGACAATGGGATAATATCTCTTCCCTGTGCATCCTTTGTTCCTTTTATCGCCTTCAAATATTGCTCAAAGCCAGTCAGCGTCCGTAAATCCTCCGGTTTCATTCCTGCTTTCTCCAGCAGGGTGCTTTGCACCCATAAGCCTTGCGCATTGCCCTGCCAGGCGGAAGGCTCATCCACAACCTGCTCATACGCAGACGGCACAAAATAGATATGTCCGTCTGCTGCCCTCCAGTTATCAATAATTCGCTTGTCGATTTTGGCAAGGTTCGGATACTCCTCCGCCTTGTTGAAATAGTCATCCAGCGGAAGCAGCTTATCTTCATCGATTAACCGTGACCACATCAAGCTGTCGGCAGGAAGAATAATCGCATCCGGGAAATCGCCGCCAACCAGCTTGAGGTTAACTTGCTGCGCCAGGTCGCCGCCGTTTCCGATCTCTACCTTGTCCCAATTCAGTCCGGAGTTTTTCATAATTTCTTGTGTGATCCGTCCATCCAGATTAACAGGAGTGGTCTGGGTCGGCGCATACAGGGTATAATGCGTCTGCTCTTCGGAAGCTTTGCCGTTCTCCCCGTCATTTGTCTGGCCTGCCCCGTTATCTTTATTCGCACATCCTGCAAATACTGTTGCAGCTACTACAAATGACAATGTCGATACCATGCTCATTTTCCATCTCATTCCAAATATCCCCCTCGTTTATGATGAATAAGCGATGTTACTCCTTAACCGAACCAATCAGCACACCTTTTACGAAAAACCTTTGCACGAACGGATAGACCAAAAGGATCGGCAATATCGTAATCATTGTCGTTGCCATGCGAACCGATCTTGAAGTGATCGCGTCCGGATTATACAAACTGGTTGAATTCGCATTAGCCATCTGGCTTGCGCTAATCATATTGCTTGCTTCAATGGTGCTCATAACCCGCTGCAAGTAGGTAGGAAGCGGCTGCAAATTCAGATCGTTTACGAAAAATGCGCCGGTAAACCAGTCGTTCCATTGCCCTACCGCCGTAAATAACCCTAATGCAGCGAATAACGGCATGGAGAACGGAAGTACGATATGGAAATAAATCCGGGTATAGCCTGCGCCGTCAAGCTTGGCCGATTCTACCACGCTCTCCGGAATATTGTTCTGGAAAGATGTCTTCATGACGAACATATTCCAGATACTGAATAGACCCGGGATGACATACACCCAAAAACTATTGATCAGCCCCAGATGAACCAGTTGAAGATAATAGGGAATTAATCCGCCGTTAAACAGCATCACGAACAAAAATATCAAAAGCAGGGAATGTCTCCCCGGCAGCTCTTTTCTGGATAAAGCAAAGGCAACCATCGAGGTAACCAGCAAAGAGCCAATCGTCCCGAGCCCCGTCCGGGCAACCGTAATCCAGAAAGCGTTAATGATGGTATCGTCGGATAAGATGACACGGTAATTGTCCAGCGTAAATACCCGCGGCAGCCAATAGATGCCGCCCAAATTTGCGTCTCTGCCTTCGTTTAACGACAGAACGAAGATATACCACAGCGGATAAGCGCATACAAAAGCAAACAATCCTAATAACAAGGAGTTAATGGAATGAAAGGTGCGGTCTCCCCAAGTTAAACGCCTCATAGCCTCACCTGCTTTTCTACCATATTCCGTCTCCTCCGATGCGTTTGGAAATCGTGTTGCTGAGCAGCAGCAAAATCGTAGAAATAACGCTCATCACAAGCCCGATTGCGGTTGTCTGAGAATATTGCGCTTGCCCGATGCCCAATCTTAGAACATAGGTATCAATAACCTCGGCTACCCCGATATTCGCAGGATTAATCATCGCATAGATCTGGTCAATCCCTACACTCAGCAGGCTCGGAACTGTCAGAATCAGTACGATGGAGATAATCGGGACAAGATTGGGAAGCGTAATATAGCGCATCTGTGCGAAGCGTCCCGCCCCGTCCATAACAGCGGCTTCATAATACACCGGATTAATGCTGGAGATAGCGGCCAGATACAAGATTGTGCCCCATCCGATCTCCTTCCACATGCTGCTGAGAACAAAGATAGGACGGAACCATGTTTCCGAGCCCATAAATGCAATAGGATCAAGCCCGAAGCTTCGCAGCAGCGAATTTGCTCCACCGCCGTCGATAGACAGGAAGGCATCGAGAAAACCAATAACAACGATCCATGAGATAAAATGCGGCAGATAACTCAAGGATTGAACAAAGCGTTTGAAACGCCATGCGCTAACCTCATTAATAAGCAGAGCGACAAGAATAGTCGTTGGAAAAACAAATAGCAGCCGGAGTACCGTCAAAAGGAAAGTGTTGCCTGTCGCTCTCCAAAAATCGGTGCTGGCCGCAAACTCCTTGAAGTTTTGCAAGCCTATCCAGGGACTCTCCCAAATCCCATCACGGAAGCTATAGTCTTTGAAAGCAATCTGCAGTCCGAGCATTGGAATATAGTTGAACATCACGATAAGCGCCATGCCCGGCAGCACAAAGGCGTATAACGGCAGATAGCCTTTCTTTGCTATGACGGAAAGACGATTCATTTGCGAAGATCCCCTTTCTTCGGTATTTTATGTCTGACATAAATACATGTATGTTCCGCGCGTGACCTCATTATAGATGACTTATAGAAGCGCTTACAATAATCGTAACGCACGATTAATTACGCTCAGACGCTATCTTGAATACGAGCAGGCTGACACAAAAAGAGCAGCGGGAATTATTCCCGCCGCTCAAAATCTACTCCTGACTGGAGATTCCGATAAAGGTCCTGTACTCCTTGGGGGTAAATCCTGTGATTCGTTTAAACAAGCTTGTAAAATAACCGATGTTCTGATAACCTGCGCTTTCCGCCACTTCGTACAGCTTCAAATGCGATTGATGCAGCATTTCCTTAGCCTTGTTAATCCGGATTTGAATAAGCTGATCGGTAAACGATACTCCCAGCTCCGACCGGAACAATGCGCCCAAGTAATTAGGGCTGAGGTAGACCGATTCGGCAACCAGCCGCAAGGAAAGATTGTCGGCATAATGCAGATGCATATAGTCCAATGCCTTCTGAACAACAATCTGGGAATGGCTTTTTTTCCGGTCTGCAATAAAATCGCATAAGCCGGTAATAATTCGCACCGTTTCCTGCAACAGTTCCGGCTCTTCCTTGCAATTCAATATCTGCTCCCATAAACTCTTCTCCGGGCCGATATGCCGATTGACATCGCCGACCTCCGCCGCGATACGGTTCGCTCCGCTGATCAGCTGCAGGCATACGCTTCTCAGTTTAATTTCTTGAATTTGCAGGTTACCCGCAATGCTGCGCACGACCTCACCAAGCAAGCTAAGACTGCTCTGACTGTCTCCTCCTCCAAATACTTCGAAAAAATCATCTATGAGCTCTTCTGTGCTTTTATCCGGAATATGACCGGGATCATGAAGCATAAGCCGGCTGAAGGTGCGGTCATTACTCCCCAGAAGTCTTTGATTAACCGCCCTTTGCGCAAGCAGGAAGCTCTCGCTTAATTGGCTCAGCCTCGATATAACAGGTCCTGCCCCGATACTTATCTTGCAGAAATCAATCTCTGCTGCCTCCCGGCCAAGGCTTTGCAGTACATATTCGGTCTTTTCTTCAAAATCGTCTTCGGTATGAGCCTGCAGAATCAAGACGATATTACCGCGTTGTGTCGTCAATTGCTCTTCCAGAAGCGGTCCGCACCAGGCAGACGCCGCTTTGCCAAACGTCTGCCCAACCAACATAATCTGTTCTTCACGGGATAAAGCAGAGCTTGGATCTGTATCAATCACGATAACGAGCACCCGGCGGCGGCAGGACTGCCTGAACAGCCCAACAGCATCGGCGCGTGATCGGATGAAATCTTCACCAATAATCAGACCGTGAATAATCTCCTGAAGAAATTGTTCACGGGCAATCGGCCTGATTGTATCAAGCTGCTCCTTGATTTGCTTTTCTTCCCTGATTTTCAACTGCTCCAACTGCTTCGATTGATAAATCCGTTCCAGGACTGCCTGTAATTCATCAAACATAACCGGTTTGACCAGAAACGCATCCACGCCGATATCAAGCGCCGACTTCGCGTATTCGAATTCTTCATAGCCGGTGACCATAATAACTCGAAGACGAGGGTTGATCCTTCTCATTCTGGCCGACAGCTCAAGGCCGGTAGCTCCCAGCATCCGAATATCGGTAATAAGCAAATCTGGAGGCTCTGTTTGGGCAAGCATCAGAGCAGCTTCTGCATCCTCGGCTTGACCAGCTACTCTCATATGGTACTGCTTCCAATCAATATGTCTGATAATCGCATTACGCTGGCGTTCTTCATCATCGACAACGAATACCTTTATGTCCATATAAGTTCCCTCCAGTAAAAATCAGCCAGTCTGCGCCTTCTTCCGTTCAGGCTGCGGAATCAGCAATCGGATCGAAGTACCTTCACCAGGCCCGCTTTGAATCTGCAGACGAAATGCTTCGCCATAATGACGTTTCAAACGTTCATTTACGTTGTAAATACCAAAGCTGACACGCTCTTCTGATCCGTTGACATGATTCAATAATTGTTGCAGCTTTTCCTCGGTCATTCCACAACCGTTATCCGTTATCGCAATGCACAGCATCTGTTCTTTCACACTCGCTTCTATCCGCAGCTTTCCGCGTCCGCCCGTATGAACAAAGGCATGATGGCAAACATTTTCAACAATAGGCTGGAGCGTGATTTTAATAATCTCACAAGATAACGCCTCTTCCTCTATATCAAATTGCGTGACCAGCCGGCCGGGGAATCGGGATTTATGAATATCCAGATACGCCTGCACATGTCTCAGCTCATCTCGCAACGGTAAAATATCAATGCCGCGGTTCAAGGCGAGCCGATAAAACTTAGCCAAAGCATCCACCGTCCCGCTAATTTCGGAGGAGCCGACATCCAGTGCCATGCTTTTCACAAGCGCCAGCGTATTGTACAGGAAATGGGGGTTAATCTGCGCCTGCAGCAGTTTAAGCTTTTCGATTTCAGCCGCGCTTCTCGCCTCGGCTATATCTCTGAGCGATGCTTCCAGCCGGACAGACATATTGTTAAATTCCTCTTCCACATCGGCCAGTTCATCCTTGCCGTAAACCTTAACCGTAAGGCCCATATCGCCATTCCGCACTCTCTTCATGCTTCTGATCAGCGAATTAAGACGTTTGGTAACCTTCAGACCAAAGCTTGTCAGAACAGAGAACGTCAGTACAACAAACAGAAGACTAACCGCCAAAGCAGCGTTTTTAATATGCTGCAGCCTCTGCCACAATTCCTCCTGGCTGACACCCGTAACAATTTTCCACCCAAGTCTATTTGTTTCGTATACGATCATGCTTTGCTTCCCGTTGATTTTTGTGGGATACCAGCCGCGTTTCGATTCGTAGACCTTCGTCAAATAATTAATTTGCTGAATATTGTCTCCCACCTGCTTGTCTATAAAATCAGTTAATATTTTTCCATTCTCATCCGCTACCACTATCCAGCCTTTCTTGAATTCCAACGGATTGGATAACTGATCGAACAGCGCCCGGTTCGTTACCTCCAGATGAACAATTCCAAATTTCTCGTTGGTTAAATAGTCAACAAGCCATTTGCTTAAATGAAGGGAGGGCTGATTCGTATTCCCCTGTTCGAAATACCAATAAAATTGCTGGTCCTTCGTCTCCATTGCGGAATACCATGCCTCCCGCTTCGCTTTCTCCAAATTCAAGACAGTGCCTCCGTCCTCGTGCAAGCTTGAATTGTTTTTGAAGAATTGAATTTTGGTCATCGGAAAATAAGTCCGTATTCGGCTTGTAGCGGAGTTGATCTGTTGAAGGGCTGTTATTTCTTCCTGCAGAGATTGATACTGCTGCGTTAAGGCTGTCGTGATTCCGGGGTCTAACGAAATCTGCATCAAAATATTCTGGTAGCCGATGATCCGGTACTCGATATTTTCATTCAATTGGTAAGCAACCTTCTCGAGCATCAGCCGGCTTTCTTTCTGCGCCAGCGGGAAGCTCTTCGAGAATAAGCAATAACCGAAAATAAGGACCGGGACGATAAGAAACAAGATGACGACCATGATCAATTTTTGGAGCAATCTTACCCTATGCCAGTATTTGAATATCATCTCTGAAGCTACTCCTTACTGATCTTCATAAAATAAAATGATAATGGAAGCGCATTCAAATCCAGTCAAAATCATTTCATTTATTCTACTCTCCACATGAAATTCTGTCTATATGCCGCCTGTCCGGAGGTAAATGGTTGAAAAAAATAAAAGCCGCAAATTATGCGACTTCCCATTTCTCAGAAGTTTCGTCTTCCTTTAAGAGCATCGCTGTCTTGGCGTTGCATCCTTCGTCAGCTTATACACCATCGTTGCGATTATCTCGAGATGGACAAATTCTTCAGTACACTATTCACCATGAATTGCCCCTACTATTTATATCCTTGTTCATAAGCATACCTTGCTAATTGAACGCGGTTATCCATCTGCAGTTTTTGTAATATATTTTTCAAATGATTCTTGACGGTATGTTCGGAAATACTCAAATTATCTGCAATCTCACGATTAGAAGACCCTCGAGCAACCCAGCTTAATATTTCTTGTTCTCTTGGCGTTAATGGATCACTGTATACTTTAGGAGTATCTTTGTGGGCGAATTCTTGCAGAATACGCAGAGCAAGCTCTTTGGATAACGGTGCTTCATCAAAAATGACTGCTTTCA